>MDTD01187059.1_pt1 | contig 25738 bp, 14 predicted proteins | sample 811221 | NCBI WGS metagenome assembly MDTD01 (sample SAMN05326646, study PRJNA326480) | marine metagenome | isolation source: seawater | place: Pacific Ocean: South West | collected 2011 | reverse complement strand
TTTCGCCATCGGCCTGATTCTTATCCGTCAGTCCGCGCAGCATGTGGAGCTGGATCCAGCCTGTGTTCTCTACGGGGCGTTGGAGTATAGTGTGATTGATACGTGGCAGATTGGAGGGGCCGAAATTCCGCGTGCAGTGGTTAGCATAGGGTCTGTAATGTGCATCAATATTATCCTTATAATGTTTCTGTATAAAGAGTTGGCCGTTTCTTCCTTTGACCCTGCTCTGGCCGATACTCTCGGAATCAGCTCCGGGATCATGCACTATGTTCTCATGATCATGGTGGCCGTTACCACTGTGGCTGCTTTCGAGGCCTTGGGCAGTATCATTGTGATCGCGATGCTGGTCGTGCCGCCGGCTACAGCACTCCTGCTCACCAGGAGACTCTCTTTTATGCTTATTTTAAGCGCAGGAATTGGGATGCTTTCTGCTTTCCTTGGGCATCTGGGGGCCGTGGCGGTGCCGCCCGCATTGGGGTTTCAACCAACGGTAAGCTCCGGAATGATGGCGGTCGCCGCTGGTGTTTTATTCGTGTGCGCTTGGTTCTTCTCGCCTTCCCAGGGGTTGTTGATTCGTCTGGGAGAGAACAGAAGGCAATTATCCTCGCTTTCCGGTGGGGGCTCCTAACAGCTTGCGGGTTCGGATGTAGGTGTCTCCGACGAGCTCCAATACTTTGCAACAATAGTTGCACGAAGTCTGGAGGGTGTGGTATCATGGCATTCTGCTGGGTGCTTTGTAGAGAGTCGAACCCGCGGCGCCAGCTACCATACGTCATGACAGAATCAACGATGTCCGCGCTCAATCCGGACCGAGCGACCTTAAACTTTCTAAACGGGTTTCCCGAGAAGGTCCGGAAAAGAGGTGAAAAGGCGCAGCAGGATGGTGCTGTAACCCAGATCTTCGGAAACCACCTGTTTATTCAGGGAAGAGTTGAGGATAAGGATGGAGTTCATCGCACCACCCTGCGGCTGCAGGGCAACAGGTGGTTCGGTAATTGTACCGAAGAAAAAGAGGAGGTCGCGGGTGCTGCGATGTATGCCACGATGCTCGAAAGGATGCACCGGGGAGAGGATTTGCCGGAGTCGCCGAACGAGTTCGATGACACTCCGGTTATCGACCTGATTGAAGACAAACTTGATCGAGAGGTAGACGACCAGGAAGCTGACTTCGTCAGCAAGGTGGAAAAGCGTTACCGCCGTTATGTGATCGAGGGTGAAATTCACGACCACGATATGGTCCGACTGAGTCCCAGATGGGAAATCAGCAGTTACGAGCCGCTCGAGCTGTGGCCTGTGCCCCCAGGTGACATTATCGAGTTCTGGAACTATATCGCCTACGCTTTCTACAAGCGGAAGCTGAATTACCCGGAGTTCATGAACGCAATCACTGATCTTGGCGCAGTGCAGCGCAAGATGAGCGACTGGGAGCAGGAACGAGAAATCGCAGCTTGGTACGACCGCATCGAGAGGGTAAATGACCGGCCGCCTCAGATGACTCCGGTAGAGGCAGAGTTCCGGTTGGTTTCGACAATCAATGAAGCTCGTTTAGAGGCCCGGGAGGAAGATGGAGAGTGGTATGCGTTGCGGGAGAAACAAGAAATTGAGCGTCTTCTGGATCTGTATCGGGACTCCGCCTTGAGGATCGATGCGGCGAGCCAGATCTTGTGGGAGCATTTCCTCAGTTTCTACAGCCTGAATGGAGAAACCGGACTGGATCTTGATGATGAGGAATCCTGCCGGTTCCTCAACAGGATGTTCTGTCAGGAAGCGGTCAGTGGTCGTTTGGTCAATCTGGATGCCCGAGAGTTCAAGGTCGTTAAGGAGCCTCTGAAGTGGGTATGCGATGATGATCCGGCCAATCCTACCTGTTTCGCGCTCCAGCTGGTAACCAAAGGAGGAGAGGATGTCTCCCACTCGGTGCGTCTTCTCCCAGGCCGTGAGGAACTCTACCAGTCCGATGAGACTGTCTTCCCGGGGCCTCCGCGTTGGCTTGAAGAGACGGAAGTAATGCCTAGGTATTTGATTCCCAAGACTGTGATCGATAGTCTTGAAGGTGTTGAGTTTCTCAGGAAAATTGGAGCGAGGCTTCCTGAGTCGATGCGTCGACGGGTGGTGGATCTTGATCTCTACCCCAGGTTTGAAATGAAGATCGTCCAAGGTCTGACGGCAGCCGAGACGGAGCACCTTGTTATCGATGTGGCAGCCTTGGAAAAGAAAGAGCGGCGGAGCGAAAAACTGATCAAGGGAGGTTGGGAGCTTGTCGAGCAGAAGCCCGTCAGAGGGAAACAGCTTCTGCGTTTTGCCAGAGAAAAGCTTTATCCAGTACCTGGAATTCTAGCAGAACTTGGCCTGTCCTATGATGAGAAGCTCGATGCCTTCAAAACCAGAATCACAAAGCAGTTTCCTGAAAAATTTGCTGAGTGGAATGAGAGAATGCCTGATTCCGTTGAGATTGAGATGGATGGTAAATTGCGTACTATTCTTGCTGATCCGGTTTCCGCTGCAGTCAGGTTTGAGGTTGTCAATCAGGAGATTGATTGGTTCGACCTCAGGGTCGTAATCGATGTGCAGGGGGTAAACTTGAGCAAGGCGCAGATTCGCCAGCTGGTCGCTGCCCGCGGTGGTTACGTCCGGATGGATGATGGATCGTGGATGCGCCTCGAGATAAAGCTCGATCCGGACCAGCGCGATGCGGTAACGCGGCTGGGACTGGATCCCTTCGATCTGTCCGGAGATACCCATCGAATGCATGCAATGCAGCTGGCTGACCCAAAGGCAGCCGAGGTATTCGATCCCAAAGCATGGAAGCGTATTAAGGATAGCGCCAAGGAGATTAATATCGAGGTTGAGCCTGAGCTTCCTGCTGAGTTGAACGCCGAGTTGCGTCCTTATCAGGTGGATGGTTTTAACTTTCTGGCATACCTCGCAACGAATCGTTTTGGAGGGATTTTGGCTGATGACATGGGCCTCGGGAAGACGGTTCAGAGTCTGGCTTATATCCTCTGGTTGAGGCAGCTTGCCAAAGGTCAGGGGAAGCACATGCCGGCTCTTGTTGTGTGTCCAAAATCCGTTCTCGATGTCTGGGCGATGGAGGCTGAGCGCTTCGCTCCAGATCTGAAGGTTCAGGTCCTGAGGAGTCGAGATCAGCTGGACGTAAAGGCATTAGAGAATGAGCTTGATGTTCTCGTCCTCAACTATGCTCAATTGAGGGTAGGGGGTGATGAACTCAACAAGGTCAGGTGGCTGGTAGTCATTCTGGATGAAGGGCAGCAGATCAAGAATCCAGACTCCAAAGCAGCGAAATCGGCGAGGGAGCTGAACGCAGAAAACCGGCTGGTTCTTACGGGAACTCCGATCGAGAACCGCCTGATGGACATGTGGTCGTTGATGGCCTTTGCGATGCCTGGTGTTCTTGGTTCGCGTGCATATTTCAAGAAGCGTTTCGATAAGAGAAAAGATCCTAATTCCCAGAACAGGCTAGCTGCAAGATTGCGTCCGTTTCTGCTGCGACGAACAAAGGGTCAGGTCGCGAAAGACCTGCCGCCTCGCACCGAGGAAGAGGTCTATGCCAACATGGACGGAATCCAGATGGAGCTTTACAAGGCGGAGTTAAAAAGAATCCAGAAGGCTTTGCTGGGTCTCGATTCTGACGAGGCAGTCAAAAAGAACAGTTTTGCGATTCTACAGGGGTTGATGCGGCTCCGGCAGATATGCTGCCATCCCGGTCTTATTGACCCCAAATATCTCAAGGAAGAAAGCTCCAAGTTAACCGCGCTTTTTTATCTTCTCGATCAGCTTCGCGAGGAGGGGCACAAGGTTCTAGTATTCTCTCAATTCGTGTCCATGCTTGAGATTATACGCACTCAACTGGAAGTGGACAGCCGCCCCTTCAATTACCTGACCGGTCAGACCAAGGACCGGAAGGGAGAGATTGAAAAATTTCAGACGAGTAAAGACCCCTCCGTCTTTCTTCTCTCGCTGAAAGCAGGTGGCTCAGGTCTTAACCTTACCTCAGCCTCTTATGTGATCCTATACGATCCATGGTGGAACCCGGCGGTGGAAAATCAGGCTATTGATCGGACTCACCGGATCGGACAGAAAAACAAGGTCATTGCCTATCGACTCCTCACCAAGGATTCGGTGGAGGAAAAAATCCGGGTGCTGCAGCACCAGAAAACCGCCTTGGTGACGAATGTGCTTGGGGATGAGGGTTTTGCCAGCAATTTGGCGCTCGAGGACCTCCAGTTTATCCTGAGTCATGGGGGAGAACTTGGCGGGGAGGCTGAGGCTGGATCCTCAACGAATTCCTAACGGAGTGCAGAATGCCATTTAGGGGTTAATTACTCCATTTAGGGCCTTCGATTGGAGTGATCAGGCTGTGGAAGTTTTGTCGCGGATTTGGGCCTCCTTTGAAGAGGCGATGTAGGCTTTTAAGTTTTCCGTTGTTTGATGGCGGAAGAAGTGCTCCGTTTAGCGGGTGGCCGGAGGCATTTCAAATTGCCACCTGCCCACGGGCACCAGCTCCCATCAAAATCGTCATGAGTCATAACAGTCGTTTCCGTTTTGTTTTAGCCGCCTTGGCGGTGTGTCTTTTTATTCCAGATAAAGCAACAGCCAAGTCCGCTGCCGAACGAGATGTTTACAAGGGGGTGGTTGTCCCAATCCTCCGGGCTAAATGCTACCAATGCCACGCCGATATTGCTGACAATCCGAGTGGGAAGAAGAAGATCAAGGGGAGCCTGGAGCTCACTTCTCTCGAGCTGATGAAAAAAGGTGGAGACGAAGCGCCTGCCGTCGTAGCAGGTGATCTGGAAGAGAGTATTCTTCTCATGCGGATCAATCTGCCTCACGACGATGCGGAGCACATGCCGCCAGAAGGGAAGCCCCAGATTGAGGAGGGTGAGCTGAAGGTGCTTGAGTGGTGGATCAAGGCGGAGTTGCCGGTGGGCAAGTCCATGAAGGATGCCGGTGCGCCTGCCGATGTTCTTGCAGCAGTAGAAGGTCTTCCCACCGATGAGGAAGTCAAAGAAGCACTGGCCAAGATGTATGCCGAAGCTGGCGCAAGCGCGGCCCGGCTTGCTGCTGCGCGGGAGGCGATGAAGGACCCGATCGCAGAGGTGTCCGGTCACTTTCCGAACTCGATTGGCTTTATCTCCCAGCAGGACAGTGACCTCACATTCACCGCTGTCAGTATGAGGAAGGACTTCAACGATGAGCACCTCGCCAAGCTTAGCCCCGTAAGTTCGGGTCTGGTCGATGTGAACCTGAGTGCGACATCAATTACGGATGCAGGAGCTGCGAGCTTGGGTAAAATGTCCCGGCTCCGCAAGCTGTGGTTGAACGGAACAGGAATCACGGACTCCGGACTGGATGCTCTGCAGTCGTTGAAGGACCTCGAATATCTGAACCTCTACGGAACGGAGATCACGGATGCGGGCCTGAAGAAGCTTGCGGGATTAAAAAACCTTAAAAAGCTGTATCTCTGGCAAACGAAAGTAACCGCAGGGGCAGTCGAAGAATTCAAGAAATCCGTCACGGATTGTGACGTGAATATGGGCATAAAGGTCGAATAGAGCCGGACCTAGTCCTACCTGTCGCCTTGGCTGTCACGAAAGCGATCGCGGAACTGCTGTCGGCGGTCTGCGTCTCTAAGAATCCTCTCCTGCTGGTCCCCCGAGAGCCCGCTTCCTGGTAGCCAGGCACGAGCTCCTTCTGGATCTCTTCGGATCCAGGAGCGGGCAACTCCATTCAGCGTTTCAGAGCGCATCTGGTCATCAGCAATTGACCCAGCCCACTCTGCAGCCATTTGAGGATCGGACCCGTCAAGTTCATTGGCATAGCTCTTTACGGCAGCATCACGCGATTCAGAGGGAGCCATATCCTGAAGGAAGTTCCCGGCGGCTACAGGGTCCTCTCGGGTCCAGCGTTCCATAGACTGGCTTATGGCGCGGGACTGGTTGGCGTCGGGCAGATCGGCGACCCACCGTACAGCCTGCTCCGGATCCTCCCGTCCCAATTCTTCTGCCACCTCGCGGACTGCGCGTTCCGCATAGTCCTGATCGGCATGACTCCGGACCCACTCAGCCGCTGCGGCGGGGTCCTCACTTGCAAATCGGTCCGCGATTCGGTCGAACGCGGATGCCTTGATGGTTCCCTCGGGCAGGTTCTCTGCCCATGCTGTTGCGGTGGTCATGCCAAGAGCTATCTGAGCAGCGGCAATTGTATCAAGCTGCCTGTCAAACGCGTAGGCTCGTCCACGGTCGAGCCATTGTCTGCGCTCGTCCCGGGTGTCTGCATCCGCCACCTGATCTCGCTGTATCTGGTCGAGTTCCAACACGTAATCTGTAGCTCTATCCGGGTCCGTGCTGGCCATTCCGCTGACGATTCCTTGGGTGAGGACGCCTCTCACCATTTCGCTGTCAACAGTAGTCAGATGCGCTTTGGCTCCTTCGGGATCCTTGCTGGCCCACCCTGATATAGCGGCAATTCCGGCTTGTGCCTGCCGCCGGGGATCACCTTCGATCGTGGCAACTGCCTCCATAGCCGCGGTGCCATCGAGTTGTCCCCAAGCCCGAAGAAACAGCGCCATTTGTTCATCGGAGCCCTGAGCTCTTCTGGCCTTGAGGTCCTCAAAAATTCCTCCTGCAGAAGAGGCATCCATAGACAAGATGAGTTCTGCAAATATACGGTTTGCGAGCAGGGGGTCTCGCTCGTTGAGGAACTGGCCGACAGTCACCCTTGTCCCCTCTTGTCCGAGGGTACGGTTGATTCGATTGGAGCTCCCAGCGTTGCCCTTCGTATTCCCTGAGGACCCACTCCGGGAAATTGATCCTTTGCTTTTGCTTTTCCGGATGAGGGTTTCGTCCGATCCTCCTGCATCTCCGGTGGTAGAGCGGCCAATGAGGAACGCGCCCAGCGCCAAAGTAAGCCAGACGGAGTTTAGAAGGAGATACTTTTTCATGGGAACTGTGCTCTTAATTATACCAGCGTGCTCGGAATGGCAAATCCGCGTGAATTTCGCAAATTAGCGATAACTAGGGATATTTTTTGATTTCTCTGTGAAGCCAGGCTTTTCCGTAAGTCCAGAGAGCTTCGGCAGCTCGCTTTTTGAGATCCATGGCTTGAGCAGCCTCAGCCATAGTCATCCCGACAAAGTAACGGAGCTTTACGAGCTGGGAAACCTGTGGGTCTTCTTTCTCCAGTTTGTCGAGTGCTTCATGGATCGCAATAAGCTCTTCTCGTGGAGCTTTCACAATAATGGAAGACACGGCGGAATCCAACTCGACTTTCTGTGCTCCGGATCCGCGTTTCTGACTGAGATGTTTCCGTGCGTGATCCACCAGGATACGGCGCATTGCCTCAGCAGCGGCTCCAAAGAAGTGATTCCTGTTCTGCCAAGAGCCAGAGGCGGATTTCTCGAGTCGTATCCAGACCTCATGGACAAGTGCAGTTGCCTGAAGGGTATGGTCTGACCGCTCACTCGCCATTTTACTTCTAGCTAGCCGGCGCAGCTCCTCGTAGACGGCAGGAAGGAGATCTTCTGCTGTACACGTTCCTTCCTCCAGACGGCAAAGGATACGAGTAACTTCTTCCAAGGTTCTTGCAGGTTCCGAAATCGGATGAACTCTGTCAATTAGACAGCTGGCGAACGTTTTTCGGCGGAAATTTGGGAGAATTGACGCATTTATAAGAAGTGAGAAAGTGGTAGACTTCTTATCCCGGGACGCTGGAATTCAGGCGTGGACCAGCTTCTGTGGTCGCAATTCATCGTTTTTTAAAGTGATTCAGCCCAAAGGTGAGGAGACGTTCCCCGTCAACAGGGTGCGGGAGATATTCACCGCAGCGATGTCTTGTGAGAATGCCAGTGCGCGGAAGGATCTTCTGAGACGTGAGTGTGATGGCGATCAGGCTCTGCTGGAAGCCGTAGAATCGTTGCTTTTTGAATCCACTCAGGCAGGAAGCTTTCTGGAGCGCCCGGCGGTTGAGGATCCAACAAGAGGACTGAAAAGTAATGAAGATCTTGGTGCTGGTGAGGGGCCGGGCGATTACATCGGACCCTACTTACTTCAGGAGTTGGTTGGTGAGGGTGGAGGCGGCAGGGTGTACAAGGCTGAGCAGCAGCAGCCTGTAAAAAGGACAGTTGCTCTCAAAATCCTTAAGCTGGGGATGGACACTCGAAGCGTCATTCGCCGCTTCGAAGTCGAGAGACAGGCTCTGGCGGTGATGGATCATCCTCATATTGCGAGGGTTCTGGATGCGGGCGCAAGTCCCGATGGCCGACCCTACTTTGTTATGGATTTCGTCGAGGGGAAAAATATCAAAGCCTACTGCAACGGGGAGAGGATTTCCTTGAGAGAGCGTATTGTGATCATGCTGAAGGTGTGTCGAGCAATTGAGCATGCTCATCAGAAAGGGGTTATCCACAGGGACCTGAAACCGTCAAATATTCTCATTGTAAAGTCCGATGGTGGGCCAGTTCCGAAGGTCATCGATTTCGGGGTGGCGAAAGCCATTGATCCGTTGGGCGCAGATATCGGTGTGACCATTCATGATACCGTCGTAGGAACCCCCATCTACATGAGTCCTGAGCAGGCTTTCAGGGACAAGGTCGATGTTGATACGCGGAGTGACGTCTATTCGCTCGGTGTTTTGTTGTATGAGTTGCTGACGGGTTACACGCCGCTCGATGCTGATCGAGTGAGAAATCTCGGTATTGACGAAATTCGCCAGGCGTTGAAGGAGTCAGAGGCATGTCGTCCGTCTCTCCGCTTGCGTCATTCGCGTGTCGAAGATCGAGAGCGAATCGGCAGTGATCGTTCGTCGACTACGGCGAGATTGGAAGCGGAGATTCGAGGGGACCTCGATTGGATCGTGATGAAGGCTCTGGAGCGAGATAGAGAGAAGCGCTATGGCGGCGCGAGTGAGTTTGCGTCCGATCTTGATCGCTACCTACGGCAATTGCCTGTCCTCGCAAGTCCACCCCGCGCTGGCGATCGGATTGGCAAGTTCATCAAAAGGCACCGGACGCCAGTAGTGGCATCGGTAGCGTTGCTCGTTGTTCTCATAGGAGGAGTCATCGTGAGTATGCGGCAGGCCTTGAGGGCGACCCTTGCTGAACAAGAGGCACGAGAAGCTCAGAGGGAGACATCATATGCTTACGAAAGGGCTCTTCGTGACAGGGAAGAGGCTATCCGGAGTGAATCCATGGCAAGGCTTCATGAATACGTAGCTGATATCAATGTGGGGTATCACGCAGTGGAGGATGGGCATATCGCAAAGGCTCTGAGCCTTCTCGAGAGGCAGCTGAAATCTGATCCTTCGGGAGAATTACGCGGATTTGAGTGGCGTTACCTTGCATCTCTTTGTCTCGGTTCTCCGCACCGAACCCTTTCGCGTCAGGTAGCTCCGGTTCAGTCTCTTTCCTTCTCTGGAGACGGAAGCTTGCTTGCTATTGGAACCAGAGAATCCGTTCAAGTCTGGGACCTTGAAGATGACGAGCCCCTGATCTCTGTGGCAGGCCCGGCCTCAGCCGTCGTCTTTCTCGAGGGAGATAAGGAATTTGTCGTCGCCAACCGCAGTGGAGTCGCCGTTCACGATCTTGAGAGTGGCGAAGTGAGCCGGGAGTTGATTGGACAGTTTGGAGGCGGTTCGGTCAGTCTTTCCCCAAGTCGTCGGCTTCTCGCGACAAGCGGTGGGGGAGGTGTTACATTATGGGATGCCGAAAGCTGGCAGTCAGTTCGGCAGTTTCCGAATGTGAGTGGCCCACTCGCATTTTCCGAGGATGAACAGGTTCTGGCCACCGGATCGCCAGAGGGAATCGTATTGTGGGGAGTGGACGAAGGGGAGCGGACAGTTCTTGAGGATTCGGCTGCTCCTCTGCGAGGGTTATTCCCGGGGGGGAGCAGAATTCTTTTTTCGCCGGATGGTCAATTTGTCGTGGCTCCTCACGTGGAGAAATCAGAGCTCGGAATTTTCTATCTGGGAATTTGGGAAGTTGATACCGGACAGGAACTAGGATTTCTACCCAGTAGTCCAGCGGATGAGGGACACTCGGGAATGATAACTTCCCTTGCTGCAGATTGGGGTGCCCAAGTGATTGCCTCAAGCAGCTGGGATCATTCCATACGGCTTTGGGATCTACAGGATAGGCGGCTTCTTCGCTCTCTTCATGGCCATCGAGGTGAAGTGTGGGCCACCGCACTATCACCGGAGGGAAACCTGATTGCGAGCGGGAGTAAGGATGGTGAGGTAAAGGTATGGCCAGTAACAGGGCCTGCTGAGGCGGAAGCTCTGGAGGGTCAATGGAGGCCTCTAAGCTTCTCCCGGGATAGTCGGTATGTTGGTGCGCTTAATCGAAAAGGTTTAGTAGCCATTATCAATCTAGATACCCGGGAAGTTGTCCATGAGGTCAAGGTTGATTCGTCAAACGAGCGTTACTCTCGTTTTGTTTCGGCAATGACTGACGACCTGGTCTTTCTTGCGGAGGCCTTGCCTCAAGGGAAGGTGAGAATCAGGAACTTGGACAAGAGTCAGGTCGTAGCAGAATTTGAGAGTGGGAGTTCACGTGTTGATCAAATCGTTATGGCTCCAGATGGCCTCACGATGGTGACAGTGGGTTGGCGGGACGACCTTGCGTGGTGGGACATGAAAGATCTTTCTGCGCCAATCGCTCGCATTGTTGGTCGGCAGGCAATCTTTTCAGCCGACGGAAAGACCCTTGCTACCGTTGAAAGAGGAGGAAGTAGTGTGATCTGGGATACGAGCACAAGAGAAGAGCGCCTGCGAATCGAACACGGTGATCAGTCCTTTGGATCAAGTGTTGCTATATCACCGAGCGGGACCGTGCTGGCGCTTACCTTTGGTATTGATGACTTCGAAAATGCGGTAAGCCTCTGGGATACGGCTACTGGAAGGCATCTGGGAGTCTTGCAGGGGCACAAGCAGGCAATCTGGTCGGTGGCATTCTCTCCTGATGGGCGAACTCTCGCTTCCTCCAGTGCCGATGGAAGCCTCAGATTGTGGAATGTGAAATCAAGGCGAGAGTTGATGTCGCTCGAAGAGGGCGGTGCTGGTCTTGCTCATCTGACGTTTTCTCCTGATGGCTCTTCCCTTGTAGCAGGCACTCCTCCGTTTGCGGGGTCGGGGCAGATTCGTATCATTTATGCTCCGTCCATCGGTCCGGAAGAATCCGAGAGACAGATCATTCCCTGACCTCGGGTAGATCGGGCAAGGAAATGCCAAAAAGAGAAGCAATGGACTCAACGAAGTCGGTATGTTTTCCCGGTACAGCATAGAACCACTTTGTCAGATACTGACGAAAGGTTTCCCCTTCGGGAGAGGGCGAAGAGTTTAACCACCGGATGGCATTCCAATGCTCCGGATTTCGCTCAAGGAGGTTCAAGAGGACAAGAGCGATAGCACCGTTTTTTTTTCGATCAGTAGGATTTTTACAAAGATGGGATGCATGTTTTCGGTAGTAACCCGGTAATCCTGTTCGAAGAATCTCGAGATAGTCCTCCCGCCCTTTTTGGATGTTGTCGGCGTAGTCCAAGAGAGCCGGAGAATAGCTTCTCCAGTTGCCATAAGGGGGTGTGGTCCTCCAATCCCGTGACATTGCCCGCAGGCAGTAGAGTGAGGCTGTCTCGCAAAGAGACTCTTCGAACCACAAATTCCCTCGATAATCATTCTCGTATCCGCAGAGCACGTGGCAAATTTCGTGAGAAAACTGGTAGGCGTATTGTGCCCAGAAGGTTTTTTCCGTGGCCAATCTCACCTGATATTCACCATCCTCGCCCCGCTTAAATAGTGCGATAGGTCCCTGCGGGCTCCTGCTGACCTGCACTGTCAGCGCCGGCACTCCTTCCATGTGCTTAAGCAGCTGATTTCCCGCTGATCGGCAGACCGCTGCAATATCTCTCCTCGACGCATTAAAGTTCTCAGGGTTGATCTTAATCTTGAGAGCCTTTGTTGAGTCAGCATGGCAAATGCCCGCGGTGCAGCTAAGGAGGCAAGCGAAAGCTGCTGAAGCAGTCGTTATGATTTTCATTTTGGATTCGGGTGACAGCAGCACGTGTACGACTCGTGTTCTGAATCTCAGTAGGCTCCCCGGATGTGTTGATGAACTTCTTCTTTATAGAACTGGCGGAGGGCGAGGTGAAGGTCTGATGAGAGGGGAGGTATATTGGTAACATCCGCGTTCTCGCATGCCTGAGCGGGAGAGCTTGCCCCGGGAATGATGACGGAAACCGCGCTGAAGTCTAATATCCATCGTTGGCTCATTTGAGCCATTGTCATTCCCTCTGGCACGAGGCTGCGAAGATGATCAGCTAACTCAAGTCCCTTTGTGAACGGAATTCCTGCAAATGTCTCTCCGACATTAAAATGTGCCCCGTCGCGATTGAAGTTTCGGTGATCATCTTCCCCGAAGACAGTCTGTGCAGTGAACTTTCCGCTGAGTAGGCCGCTCGCTAGCGGGAGCCGGACAATGATTCCTACCCCCAGTTCCTCCGCGCGGGGGAATAGTTCATCGATAAGCTTCTGCCTGAAGGGATTAAAAATAACCTGAAGGGAGACCAGATCATCGTGCTGGAGGCAGGTCAGTCCTTCCTCGACACTTTCCACGCTCGCACCAAATTCTTGTATCAGTCCCTCGTCTTTCAGCTCTCGTAGCCAGTCGAAGATTGCTCCGTCGAGAAGAACTGAATGAGGAACGCAGTGTAGTTGGAGGAGGTCAAGTTGCTGTATTCCCAGTCTGGCTATACTTTCCAGAGTGGATTTCCTGAGGTTCTCCCGGCTGTAGCCATCGGGATAAACTTCTCTACCGGTTTTGGACACGACCGTAATGCCCTCGCCATGCTTCTTCAGAAATGCGCCGATGAGGGACTCGCTCCTTCCGGCACCATAAACGTTTGCTGTATCGAAAAAGTTCGTCCCACTTTCTTTGGCCGCATAGAGGATCTCGTGCGCCGTTGCTTCATCCAGTGGTCCAAATTCGGTTCCGCCGAGCTGCCAGCATCCGAGTCCAATCTCGCCGATGTTGCGTCCATTCCTTCCGAGAGTGCGTGTGTTCATGTTTGTGGTGACGATGAGCTTGGGGAGGCAATGCGCAAGGAGGTAGTGCTAAGAAATAAATCGGAGGTCTGTCTTCTAACGTAAACGGGCCGCAGAAAAACTGCGGCCCGCATGAAAATCGAGTTACAAGGAAGTTTAGTTTACTTATAGTCGGCGGGCTTCACTCCCTTCTTAAACCCGTTAAAACTGTAGAATGTGGGGTTGTATTCACCGATCGGAGTAACATTCGCCTTGCCGTCGATTTTATCTTCCATACCGAGGCCCCAGAAGACACCGTTTACTATCATGCGTCGTAAGCCCTCGCTGTTAAAGTCGGTTGCGGCTCCCATGGTCGTGCAAAAGAGTCTGTTGGTTTTTCCCTTAGGATTCTTCAATTCGCGAGTCCAAGCCACGGGCATAGCGGGCTCGTTGACGTCTTGAACCTTTCCTGTGGCGCGGTTTTTTTTCTGCTTTCCGGTCACGGGATTTGAGTCCGGCTTGAGAGAATCGGTAACCAAGCCGCGCATTAAAATTGTGGCGTCAGCGGGTGGGGCTGCTTCATAAGTGTCACTGTCGGCAAAGATATCAGTCGCACCCTTGAGAATGGGATGGCTTTTGTTGCTTTCCTCCACGACCCCCCGGCAGCCTTCGCGCTTGTGATGGCCCCAGTGGCTGACCCAGCCTTCTCCGAGGACTTTCTTTCCAAAGCTATTGAAGTCCCGGTAGGAGCCTTGACGTAGCTGAAATGCATGAGTGCTCGTTCTTAGTCCGATGATTGGTATGCCACGGTGATAGGCGTCTACAAAGTGCTTCATGTCCTCGTCAGGCCAATTGCGAAACCGAAGTGCAATGATAATAAGGTCGGCTGAGGCCATGGCCTCGGAGTTGGTGACGCTCTTCTGGTTGTTCGGGTCGATTTCACCCTTCTCGTTTACCGAGAACAGAACCGTGCAGTCGAATCCATGATGATCGGCCAGGATACGGCCAAGCATGGGCAGGCACTCTTCCGACCGGTATTCCTCATCGCCACTTACAAGGACGACATGCTTACCCTTTCCCGGTCCGTCTTTTCCCTTGTAATGAACGGAGAGGTGATGATCAGCCTGAGCTGAGGAAAGGCCGAGCGCCGAGGCGGTTCCAAGGAGGATAATTCGTTTGAGGAAGTTCATGGATAGAAGGTGGTTCAACTTGCAACAGGCTGCACACCCGCCGACAGGTAGCAAGATTTCAATGAAAGGATTCGGTCTGCTATCGGGTAAAGAGTCCAGGTCTAAAGGAGTTATGGACTTACAGTGTTTGTAGAGGAGCCTTGCCCAACAGCTTCGGAAAGAGAGGAAATGTTTTCCCGCATGACGCTCAGGAAATCCCCTTTCGCAGGTCGTGCTCCACACGGGTTCACCACGATATTGATTAATCCGGTCATTTTGATCTTGGTAATGTTCTCCTCAGTGGGCGGCCCTTCCCAGATGAAATATTTCACCGCAGATTTTTCACTCTGAATCGCCGCGATCTCGCCTATTTCAAGGGTGCCAAGTTTCTGCGCGGGTTCCCAATGCAGGGCCTGGCCTGAGAGGTCATAAGCGCGTGTCCAATACTGGTATACAGGATGAGATAATACCAGAGTAGTGCCCCTGAGAGGAGCGGTCACGCTTTTCATCTGGCGGTCGAGGTCCCTTATGTCTTTGAGAAGGATTACAAGTTTTCCGGAGATGGACTCCGCGTGCTCCGGGAATTGTTCGCGAAGAGCGTCCGCGGTCGAAGAAGCTTGTTTGCTGGCCAGTTCAAGATCAAGCCAGGTCGTTGATGCAAATCCGCCGTGCGTATGACTCGTGGTTCCACCCTTGTGCGTGTGGCTGGTTCCTTCCTGTTGCTTGATAAAGCTGCCCTCGAAAGATGACGATGTTATGACGGTCGCTTCGTATGGAATGGTGCGACTCGAAGTCCACTTTGCGTAGTTGGCTCCGTTCAGAAGAATAAGGTCTGCTGCCTGAATGGCGCGTATTTGGTCGTCGGTTGGATTCCAGTAAGCTGGATCTACGTTTGGAGGAGTCTCAAACAGAATGTCTGCGAATTCCCCGGCTAGCCTTTTGGCAAAATAGGAAAGTGGGTAGTTGACGGCTGCGATGGTAGGCCTGCGTTTCTCCGAGAAGGCCAGGTTCTCTCTCTTATTAGAGGTCTCGCATGAGCTAATGAAAGCCGCGGCGACAAGGACGAGAAGGGCAGGAGAGGAGGTAAATTTCATGGGCGGAATTCTCAAGGCTAACTAATCAACAGGGTGAGCAGGTCTGGCGCTGCTGCTTTGGTAAGGATGATGCCAATCTGGGCAATAGTGGTAGCCACAACGGCGATTATGATTACCTCGGACCCCTGCAAGCAAAGGATTGTCAGTTTCGTTGCGCCGATCTTTGCGTAAGTGCGCATTTCTCGCTCTCGAAGTCGAAAGGAGAGGAGAAAAACCATCAGGGCCAGAGTCAATGCAGCGATTCCGAGAAGGCTGAAGGCGACCAAAGCAAGACGCTGGGTTGCAAAAAGGGTATTGGCGAGGTGCTCGACCGCGGTGGCAGGGATGACGATTTGCTGAGGTTTTGCCGGATCTTGGTAGGCGGCAAGAGCGAGTGCTCGATGCTTCTTATCAAACGGAGCAAGAATCACCGAGGAAAGTGGATATTTTCCGTAGTCTCCATGAAAGTGGAAATCTCCCAGATTGGCATCAGTGACCTCGTTGAATTCAACAACAGAGGCATTTGCGCGCAGGATGCGCCCTGCGGAGTTCCGGCGCGAGTCCACGATTTCAGATTGAGATAGTTTCTGGTGGCCGTGGGCGAGGCCCTCAATAATCCAAGCAGTTTTCAGGTCGACAAAGATCGCGTTATCATCAGGGGTTCTGTTTGGTGTGAGTATCCCAGTGATGCGCATTCGGAGAGGGTAGACCCCTGCTAGATCGAAAATGTTCTCAGGAGATGATGTTATAGTATCACCCGGTTTGAGGTCTTTGCTTCTGGCGAGGCGCGCTCCGATTACGCAATCCCCAAGGCGTGTCATCGACTGGCCGGTATCTATCGAGAGTGCGCGGAGTTTAAAATATTCTAATGAAGTGCCGACGATTGGAGAACTCCCCGACCGGAAGCGCGAATGAATTGGGATCGTTTTTCCCAGGTCCATTCGATTGAGGGCTTCATAAGAGGAATAGTTAAGAGGGGGTAGTTCCTGGGGTGTGAAATAGAGGGCGTTGAGCGTAAGATCTATCGAGCTTCCACGGGGGCCTATGAGAAGAGGGGTAGCCCTTGCTCTCGCGCTGAGAACTTCCTCGCTCCGGCTGATGAACTCCTGCAGGGCGCGGGGAAAGTAGACTGTCAATGCAATGGTTCCGATTAGAAGCAGCGATCGAAAGGGACGATGCCGAAGTGCCCTCCAACTTAGATATGCGATGCTTGTAATTCGCATGCTGTCTATTTCTGGCCGTGTTGGTTGAGTTCCTCGAACTGAATGACAGCATCGAAGGCATGTACGAGTTCGAGGTCATGTGTAACCACTAGCAGTCCCTGTCTGTGCTCTTTCGCACTAGAATGCATCAAATCAAGGGTTTTCTTCTTATTCACGGGGTCGAGATTTCCCGTGGGCTCATCGGCCAACAGTAGTCTCGGGCGCGCGCTGAGTGCTCTGCAGATGGCTGCTCGCTGTCTTTCGCCATGAGAAAGGCTTTCAGGGAGCGTGTTCCAGTAATTGAGAATGCCAAAATCGCGGGCAAGACCTTTGGCCCGATCTTCTACGATCGCGTGGTCTTTTCGTATGCCGAGATAGGACGGAAGAAGAACGTTTTCGCCAACGGACAGGTGCTCAACCAATTCGAATTCCTGGAAGATGAGCCCAATTTCCGAAAGCCTGAATTCAGCCGAAGCCGCCCGACTAAGTGAAGTAATCTCGGTTGTATCGATGCAGATGCTCCCTGCAGAGGGATGGAGGATTCCCGCGACCAGATTGAGAAAGGTTGATTTGCCGCAACCACTTGGTCCTACCAGAGCGATAGTCTGGCCTTCTGCGCACTCAAATTTAGGGATGAGCATCTGATAGCCATTTCTGGAATATGAAAACTCGAGAGAGTGTATGCTGAGCAGGGTATTCACTCTGAAGGGCGCAGTGCTGATTTCTGGGAAGCAGGATTTCTCTCTCGTCCATGGAGATCAAGTCTGGTTATTTTCCATTTTCCTTCTGAAGGTTCGATGACGAAGGTGGCATTGTAGTTGTTGGTGCGGTCATGAAAATGACCCCAGTGCCCAACTCTCCCTGACGCCTGCCATTCGCAGAGCGCTTCGAATCCAGGGCGCTCCTGCAGAGTGCTCACGGAGCATGCCGATATCTCTACGTTATGAACTCTCACCCGAGATCCATCTCTTTCTCGACTGCGAAGGGTGCGTTGTAATTCGAGAAATATCGGAGTGAGAGCCTCGCCGGAAGCCGCGAGACTCAACTCTTCGTATTGCTGTTCTTGATTTGTGTAGTTGAAGGAGTGATAAATTCGTCGAAGAAGAGGGTCGAGAATCTCAATTGCCTCGGTGTCGCTGACGCCATTCCTTGTATCTTTGAGAGGAACTGTAATCGAAATTCCCCTGGCAGGAATCGCACCCAACGCGACCAGTATGACAGCAGTCGCTTTCAGGAGGTTCTTTTTGCGTTCGCGGAGCAGGCGAAGTCCTCCGAGAATGGCAGCAACAAGAAAAAGGATGCTCATCCAGGGAAGAGCGAAGAAGCGAGGTGGAGTATCAACGATCGATGGCGCGAGAGGTGGAGGGGTGCGAGCGTTAGGTTGAAAGCGACCGCGGACGTTTAAGGCAGGATTGAGCTGACTGAGTTCAAACTTCCGGGTTCCTTCTGGGTCTGCGACTTTGATGATTACCGAGTCAGAAGACTGCGGCATGAGATCCCACATCATCTGGAGCGCCTGTCTATGGTCTGATTGCGGAGCAGAAAAAACCACGCTAATCCATGTTTCGCCTGCGGTGATGGTTTGATCGGGAGAGATCGGCATGAACTCCAATGAGTCTGGTTGGATAAAGTTAATCCGTTCGAGAGTGAAAGGAACAGGCTCGTCCCGCATCGAAACGGGGCATCTAGAAGAAAGAAACTTACCGATGACAGGTTTTAGGTAGTTCCTCTGCTCCGGAGAGAGGCTTGAGCCAGGTTGAAGTTCGAGATCCAGCCACGGCTGAAGCGCGAGAGGTGTCAGCAGGAATTCCTTCTCGATTAGCCATGGATCGAGGTAGAGGGATCCTGAGACCTTCGTGGGATCAGGAGCGAATTCAGCCTCAGGTTCGATCCTCTGGTTTGTTTCTCCTGCTACAATGCCTGCCAATTGAGCGAAGAGAGCCAGGGTGGCGAGTTGTTTGTTGATCACCATTCTCTCCAAGGAACCATAAATCTCTGCCGAGGCTAAGCGTTGGCATCATGAGTATCAAGATCGAGAGTCTCTCCCCTAATTGTCTTGGATGAGTCCTTCTTTAGCTTTTATGTTACTAATAACCATAGGATTGTGACTCTTTCGGTGGTGGCGATTTTGAGATGTTCACAATGAGACTGGCGGGAGAACGGCCTGATGAGGTTCGGTGGTCGCCTGAAGAGAGTAATTCAGGACGGTTGTCTTGTCAGTCCACCCCCGGAGTGTCACATTTTTGACTTCTAGGTTATGTTCATGAGACAGATTTGCGGGCTTTCCCGGTCAAAGGTTCTGGCAATCGGCCTGATCTTGCAGGGCGCCTACATCCATGGCGAAGAAAGTGGTGAGGAGTCGGGTGCTCGTCCAGTCAGCTACTGGAATGATATCCGGCCTCTGATGCAGGCGAGTTGCCAAGGCTGTCACCAGCCGGCGAAGGCGAAAGGCGATTACATTCTTACAGACGTAAAGCGGTTGATCCTTGGTGGAGAGAGTGGCGACCCGGCGGTGACCCCCGGAGACCCCGGGCAGAGTTATCTTCTGGAGCAGATAATCCCGGATTCGGACGGGAAAGCAGAGATGCCTCCGAGGGACAAGGCGCTTCACGAAACAGAGATTGCCATTATTCGACGCTGGATTGCGGAGGGAGCCGTCGATGACACTCCGGAGAATGCTTTCCAGAAATACGACATGGAGAATCCTCCAGTTTATGCTGATGCCCCGATTGTTACTTCCATGGACTATTCACCAGATGGTTCCTTGTTAGCTATCGCAGGGTTTCATGAGGTGATTCTTCGGAACTCTATAAACGGTGCCATGGTTGCTCGTCTCGTGGGACTGTCCGAGAGGATTGAGAGTGTCGCATTTTCGCCGGACGGCAGAATGTTGGCAGTTACAGGTGGTTTGCCCGGCAGGATGGGAGAGGTGCAGGTCTGGGATGTTGCGAAGCGCGCTTTGAAAATTTCGGTCCCGGTAACCTACGATACGGTTTATGGCGCTGCGTGGTCTCCGGACAATACGCTCATTTCGTTCGGTTGCAGCGACAATACCCTGAGGGCTATCCGGGTCACCGACGGTAAGCAGGTTCTTTTCATGGGTGGGCACAACGACTGGGTTCTTGATTCCGTATTCTCACGGGATGGCAAGCAGGTGATCAGTGTCGGGCGGGATATGACCGCGAAGCACACCGAGGTGGAAACTGAGAGGCTTATTGATAACCTAACCTCGATCACTCCGGGCGCATTGAAAGGGGGAATAGCCGCGGTAGCTGGTCATCCGTTAAAGGACGAGGTTCTGGTTGGAGGATCTGATGGGCAACCCCAGGTGTTCCGTCTTAAGCGACAGACAGCCCGGAAGATTGGCGATAACGCCAACGTCGTTAGAAAATTCCCCCAAATGCCAGGTCGGATCTGGGATGTCTCTTTCGATTCAGCGGGTAAGCATGCTGCTGCAGTCAGTAGCCTTGATGGAGATGGGATGGTCACGATTTTTAATGCGGATTACGACAGCTCTATCCCCGAAGATATTAAGAAGATCTTCAATAAGACCCCAAACGGAGGGGAGAAGCAAAAGCTGGAGGCTTACTGGTCTAGAGAGGTATCGATACTCCATTCCATCAGTGTCCCCGGAGTCGAAATGTTCTGTCTGGCGTTCTCGCCCGATGGAAAGACTCTCGCGGTGGCAGGAGCAGATGGAACAGTGCGTTTCATTGAGGTGGAAAGCGGAAAAGTTATCCGTGAGGTAGACGCCGTTGAGGTTGGAGGAGGCGAGATTGCAGCCTCGGTGAAGAAGTCAGAGCGAAGAAGATTGAATCGGAAGCGAGGTAAGCGTGCAGAGCTCAGCGAGCGCACTATTTCACCTGAGGAGATATCGGCGCTCATTATGGACCCTGCAGAGATTGTGCTCTCCAAGCCCAATCAATACTCCCAGATTCTGGTGACGGCGAGACTCAAGGCCGGGGGCCGGGTTGATGTCACCCGCCAAGCTGTCACAGAGGTATCGGACGGCCTTCTAGCAGTGAGTGATCGCGGACAGGTCAAACCGCTCAGGAATGGAAAAGGGGTTCTCTCGGTAAGAATCGGGAGTAGCGAGATTGAGGTCCCGGTGAGGGTGAGCAATGTTCAGGCCGCACACGTCCCGGATTACGTCCGCGACGTGAAGCCAGTGATCAGCAGGATGGGTTGCGATGCGGGGACATGTCACGGGGCCAAGGATGGTAGAAATGGATTCAAATTATCACTCCGGGGATACGATCCTCTCTTCGATGTAAGGGGTTTCAGCGATGACATATCAGGACGGCGGGTCAATTATGCTTCTCCGGACGATAGCCTGATGCTGTTGAAGGCGACTGGAGCCGTTCCTCATGAGGGGCAGCAATTGACCGAGCCAGGTTCAGAATACTACCAGATCATCAGGAACTGGATATCCAATGGATCAAATCTTGGAGACCCCGCGCCGGTCGTGAAATCGATTGTGGTGGCACCAAAAAACCCGGTCATCAAAGAGGTGGGCGGTCAGCAGCAGATCAGAGTGGTTGCAACTTACACCGACGGGTCGCAGCGCGACGTGACCCGGGAGGCATTTCTTGAGAGCGCTAATCAGGACGTGGCGGTTCATGACGATTATGGGTTGATGACAACGTTGCGCAGGGGAGAAGCTCCTGTTCTCGCTCGTTATGAGGGGGCCTATGCTGCCACTACCCTTACAGTTATGGGAGATCGCAGCGGTTTCGAATGGGTAGAACCTCCTGTTTGGGGTGAAATCGACCAGCTGGTGGCGCAGAAGTGGCAGCGCATGAAGATTCTACCTAGTGACGTGTGCACCGATGAGGAGTTTTTCCGCCGGGTTTATCTGGATCTGACCGGTCTTCCACCCATGCCTCTGCAGTTGAAGTTGTTCCTGGCCGATCCCACTGATTCAAGGACAAAGCGGGAGGAGGTCATCGATGATCTGATAGGCTCACCGAATTTTGTGCAGCATTGGACTAACAAGTGGGCGGACATGCTGATGGTTAACAGCAAGTTTCTAGGTGGAGAAGGTGCCAAGATATATCGGGAGTGGATCAGGAAAGAGGTGGAAGCCAACACCCCATACGACGTTTTTGTTCGTAAAATTCTTACGGCAACGGGATCTAACAAGGAGAACCCTCCGGCATCGTATTTTAAGATTCATCGAAGTCCGGATATGCTCATGGAGAATACGACCCATCTATTCCTGGCAACGCGCTTTAATTGTAACAAGTGTCACGATCATCCCTTTGAGAGATGGACCCAGGACCAGTATTATGAAATTGCAGCATTTTTCTCTCAGGTAAAATTAGAAAGAGACGGTAAAAACGCCCCTAAACAGAATATTGGAGGGACCGCGGTTGAGGGCGCGAAGCCGCTTTACGAGATCGCGATGGATTCCGGGGAAGGGGAGATGATGCACGAGCGAACGGGGCAGATCACCAAGCCTGGATTCCCTTACCTAGCGAAACATGAGAATCCAGAGGTGCCATCGGGAAGAAGTCCGACAAGAAGGCAGGAGTTAGCAGCGTGGCTTACTGCAGGAGATAACCAGTTCTTTGCGAGGAGTTACGCAAATCGCATCTGGGGATACCTTCTTGGAACCGGAGTGATCGAACCACTTGATGATATTCGTGCTGGTAATCCTCCCTCCAATCCGGAGCTGCTTGACTACCTCACGGAGCGTTTTGTTCAAGAGGGATTTGATGTCCGCAAGCTCATCGCGGAAGTCTGTAAATCTCGCACTTATCAATTGTCCTTGAGTGTCAATAAGTGGAACGAAGACGACGAGATCAACTTCTCTCACGCGAAAGCGCGCCGACTCCCTGCGGAGGTCCTTTACGATGCGGTTTATGCAGTAACAGGTGCCGCACCCAAGTTGCAGGCAAAAGAGATCGATGCGAAACAGGATACAAAGAGCGGGCTTCTGGCGACTCTTGGCAGGCCAACAAGAGAAAGTGCGTGTGAGTGTGATCGAGCCAATGATGTTCAACTCAGTGGAGTTATGGCTCTCCTGAGCGGACCTGATATCGCAGATGCGATCGCCGATCCCAAGAATGCCATTGCCAAATTAGTCGCCGAGAAGCAGGACGACAAGAAGCTCATTACTGAAATTTTCCTCAGGGTGATTAACCGTGCGCCGAGCGAGGCGGAGATCGCGGCTGTGAGGAAAAACTGGAACGAAATCAATAATGATCACGAAGCGATGCTTGCGGAATTAGCGCAGCGTGAGAAGGAGTGGGAGCCGACGCGAAAGGCGCGTGAGGCCAAGAGAATGGAAGGTATAAGGAAGGCTTCGGAAGCCATTCAGGAATATCAAACCCAGCATGAAGCGGAGCGCAAGCGGTTGGAGGCTGAGCGGGAGGCAAAGATTGCGCTCTCGAAGAAAGCAGTCGCTGATTATGAGGCCCTTCTTCCGGAGAAGGCGAAAGATTTCGCGACTCGAATGAAAGGCAAGGTAGGAACGAGGTGGCATCTTCTCAGGCCGAATTCTGTTTCCACATCGGATAAGTCCAAGATCGAAATACTTGAGGATGGATCAATCCGGGGTAGCGGCGGCGAGCGGCCCTTGGATTACAGGTTGTCGCTGGAAACAAAAATCACCAATATTACCGGTCTCATAGTTGAGGCTGTTCCGGATCTGAGTTTCAAAGGTGGCCCCGGTCTGAGTAAGGACGGGAATTTTGTGGTTACCGAAGTGGAAGCAAGATGGCAGGAGTTGAAAGCGGAATCCAAAGAGATACCGGTTGTTTTTGGGGACGCCAGAGCCACATTCACTCAGAATGATTTTGACGTGAAGCGAACCTTTGACGGCAACCTCGATGGAGGAAACAAGGGTTGGGCGATTGGTGGAGGGAACTACAAGATTCCTCAGCGCGCAGTCTTCAAGATGAGAGATGTTATTCCTGGCAACGCCGACAAGGGAGTGAAACTGAATGTCGGGATTTTTTGCAGGTTCAAAAGTCACCCATTAGGCAAATTCCGTATCTATATAACAACGGCCCCTGAGCCTCTAAAGCATGCGGGGATTGCGGTCGAGGAAGCAGGGCTGCCTGCCCGGATCGCAGAGGTTGTCGAGAAAGACGCAGCCAGCCGAAGCGAGGTGGACCGGGGCCTCCTCATAAGCAGGTTCGCGGAGGCAGATGCAGAGTACCAACAGAGACTCTGGGCTGCAAAGGGACCTTTTCCCGCGATTCCGGCTGACAAAAAAATGGAGGAGCTCAAAAAAGCCCTAGAATATGCTAAAATTCCAATTGAAGAGGACCCTCGGCTGGTTCGTTTTCGCAGAGATGTGGAGATGAGCGCAGGGCAACTCAAAAATCTCCGCCTCACCGCTGCCCAAGATCTCACTTGGGCATTGATTAATAACCCGGCTTTCCTGTTTAATCATTGAGATAGCCTAATTTGCGGGGATTGATTCCTTCGCCCTACCCAACAGAATTATGTTTCGTATTAAAGGACCAAAAGGCCGTGATCTATGTGATTCCCATTTAGGGTCAACCCGTCGTGATTTCCTCCGGGTGGGAGGAGCAGGCATGATGGGGATGAGCCTGAATAACATTCTTGCTGCTCAGGACCAGTCAGCTGGAAGTCCGCATGCAGGCAAAGATGGATGGGGAAAGGCGAAGAGCGTGATTCTCATTTATCTTCAGGGCGGGCCGAGTCATCTCGACCTCTGGGATCCAAAGGAAAATGTTCCGGATAAGATCCGATCTTCGTTTAATACGATTCCCACTCAGATCCCGGGAGTTCATTTCACTGAAATTTTGCCAAAGCTGGCCAAGGTGAACGACAAGTTTACCACAATTCGTTCGATGAGTTATACGCCAAACGGCTTATTTAACCACACCGCGGCGATTTACCAGATCATGACAGGTTATACGACGGACAAGGTCAGTCCATCGGGGCAACTTGAGCCACCATCGCCTAAGGATTTCCCAAATTTCGGTTCGAATATCATTCGGATTAAACCGACGGATGAGCCGATGCTTCCTTTCGTCATGCTTCCACGACCTCTGCAGGAGAGCAACGTCGTGGGGAAGGGGGGGACAGCTGGTTTCCTAGGAAAAGCCTACGACCCTTATTATCTCTATCCGCCAGGGGATGATATGAAGATGGACAAGATGGATGGGCTGAATGTTGAAGATCTTCAGCTTCGCCCTGATGTCTTTTCAACCCGTTTAAGGAGGAGGGCAAAATTGCGGAAGACTATCGAAGATCAAATGCCAGCCCTCGATAAGGCGGTAGAAAAATTCAATCTCGATAATTACTACGATCAGGCTTTGAATCTGATCGTTTCAGGGAAAGCGCGTGAGGCCTTTGACCTAGATATGGAGAAGGATTCCCTCCGTGATCGTTACGGTCGAAACACTTTTGGACAAAGCTGTCTGCTAGCTCGGCGCCTGGTGGAGGCGGGGACGCGAGTCGTTGAGGTAGTATGGCCCAAGGTTGCGAATTCGGATAATCATTCCTGGGATCATCACAAGGACCTCAGTAAGCGTATGAAGAATCAGTCCGGCCCAATGCTGGATGGAGGCCTTGCCACTCTTTTTGATGATCTGGATGAGCGAGGGATGCTCGACGAAACTCTGGTTGTTGCGATTGGAGAATTCGGGAGAGCGCCGGAGAAAGGAGTTAGTACCTCTGGCAATGGGAATAGTGCAGATGGTCGGGACCACTGGCCTTACTGCTATACTTCGGTGATCGGAGGAGCGGGTATTAAACGGGGTTATGTGCATGGAAAGTCGGATAAGACTGGGTCTGCTCCGGTGGAGTTGCCGGTTCATCCGAGTGAAATACTGGCTACGATTTACCACAGCGTAGGTATTGAGCCTGAGACGATCGTGTATAACCACTTGAACCAGCCGCGTGAGTTGGTCAAAGCTCAAGCAGTTGAGAAGCTTTTCGCGTAAAATACCTGTTCGCTCGAAGCTCCCGTTCGCGCTCTAAGAGCGGGCTCGTTTAAGCCGAGCGGACCTTGGGATTGTCAGAGTTCCATTTGCTTCATCTGGACCATAAGGGACCGGGTCGCCTCGCAGAATGCCTCTGCGACATGTGACTCGGAAGGTCCTTTAAGAGCGATAGGTTGCCCCTGATCACAGCGCAGTCGAGTTTCGGGATCAATCGGGATCTCAGCAAGGAGGGGTACCCCCATGCGCTCTGCTTCACGGCGCCCGCCATTCTTGCCGAAAAGGTGATATCGTTTCCCCTGATCGCACTCGAACCATGACATGTTTTCTATAATGCCGAGAAT
>MDTD01040580.1_pt1 | contig 25739 bp, 19 predicted proteins | sample 811221 | NCBI WGS metagenome assembly MDTD01 (sample SAMN05326646, study PRJNA326480) | marine metagenome | isolation source: seawater | place: Pacific Ocean: South West | collected 2011 | reverse complement strand
CTCCTGGTGGTGCAGGTGTACCCGAGTGGTCAAAGGGGGCGGGCTCAAGATCCGCTGCATAGTGCTTCGCAGGTTCGAATCCTGCCGCCTGCACCACATCATGTCAATTTGAGGATAATTTCCGAATCACAAACCATGGAAAATGCGATTTATCCCATACCCGAGATATCGCCTTCTAAGTTAACGAGACCAGAGGACAGTTAAATCAACGAAGTCCTACATACCCACATGAACACCCAGAGAACGCCTAGCTATCTCCTCATCTCGCTGATGCTGATAAGCTTGCAATCACCACTGATACAAGCTGACTGGGATAGCGAAAACGAAGCGGAAGAATCCAATTCTCTATTTCCTCAACACACTCCAATAATCGATTCCATGTCAGAAAATTTGCAATGGTCATTCGCAAGGCTTCAGGCACCATTGGAGGATAATGGCTATTCCGAGGTACCAAGTGAATGGGTTATAGTCACAGATCAAGTCAATAAGATCTCTGAACAAATGAAACACGGCAAGATGGCCCAAGACAGATTCTTGGACCATGTTTACACTGTTCCAGGGTCCTCAATAAGTCTGGAAACCCTTGTTTTCTTACAGGAAACTGGGGAAATAGAGCTATTTGCCCCTAGCCAAGATAGTTTGCAGCCCATTCCAATGACCATCCCAGATGACCCCCTCATTGCAGATCAGTGGCACCTAATCAATACAGGGCAAGACGGCAACAGCGTGGGCGTGGATCTGAATGTTACTGGGGCATGGGACCGGTACAACGGCTCTGGTGTGATGATACGAATAGTGGACGACGGCCTTGATATCATACACGAAGACCTCCAGCCTAATTTTGATGCATCCACTTCATACGATTATTGTGATGACGATGAGGATCCAAGCCCGGTAGAGGCCGGTGACAATCACGGAACCGCAGTCGCCGGTGTCGCAGCGGGCATGGGGGACAATGGAATCGGGATAGCAGGTGTAGCTTGGGGAGCTACCCACAATCATGCACGGTTTTTGTGCGGTGCTGGGAGCGCTATTCCAGCCCTATCGGACTTCAATCAAGACATCGACATCTATCATAATTCATGGGGCTACGGTGGTGCTGGTTTCCAAGGCCTGGGCCCCAGCCAAATTGCCATGTTGGAATCAGGCGTATACGACGGGAGGACTTCCCTGGGAAGCATTTTCACATTCTCAGCTGGAAATGAGTATACATCGGATGAAAATGTGAATCAGAAGGGATACCAGAAATCAAGATACACAATTGCGATTGGAGCTATAACATACGGCGGGGTACAATCTTGGTATTCAAGCATAGGCGCACCGGTTTTGGTGGTGGGCCCTTCGAATGGCGGCTCATTGGGCATAACAACTGCCGATAGAACAGGCTCTGTAGGATACAGCTCCACGAATTACACCGATGACTTCGGAGGTACGTCATCTTCGGGCCCTAAGGTGGCGGGGCTAGCCGGACTCATACTTGAGGCGGAACCCACACTCACTTGGCGGGACATGCAAGCAATATTGGTACATTCCTCTACTCCAAATGATGTCAATCATGAGAATTGGAGCGTGAATGGAGCAGGAATGCCAGTAAGCCACTACTACGGATTCGGAATGGTGGATGCTACCGCTGCGGTAAATCTAGCAGAAAATTGGACACTCTTGGGCCCAGAGGTGAATATCTCCACCCCACTGTACACTCCATCGGTGAACATACCTCCCTCGGGAACACCACTCTCTTTCAGCCACACTGTGACTGATTTGCTAAACATCGAGAGTGTCGAACTATTCATGGACATCGACCATCAAGATCCTGAAGATCTGATAATCACACTCACCTCTCCAAGCGGGTATACTTCCATTCTCGCTGATACAAATCCAGCTGATTATGGCAACATGCGCTACCATGACATGGTAAGCATGCACCATTATGGCGAACTCTCCGCGGGAACATGGACTGTAAATGTGATAGATGTCGACTCCACGGGTTCCACGGGAACTGTGAACGACTGGCAACTCGTTTTACATGGAACAGAGGCAGACGCCGACGGAGATGGTTGGACGAATGAAGAGGAGAATCTATGCGGTTCAATGGTAAATGATCCAAACTCAACTCCAGACGACGTAGATGGAGATGGAACCTGTGATGCAATGGACGAAGACATCGACGGAGATGGATGGTCAAATGTATCAGAATTGGCTTGTGGGACCGATGCCTATGACCCTCTCAGTCTGCCCTCGGCAGATACCGACTCCGATGGGCTCTGTGACAGCGTAGATATCGATGACGATAATGATGGAGTTGAAGACAATATGGATGCCTTCCCCTTGGACGGACAGGCTTGGCAGGATACAGATGGAGATGGTTTAGCTGATGAAACGTACAAATTAGTGTGTTGTACTTACTCGCTAGACGAATTCGAGGATGCTCAGTTGAATTCCACATTCTCATGGGACCTAGGCTCGCCCCCCTCCTGGAGCCTAGACAACTCCACATCCAGCAGTGGGAATGCTTCCCTTAGATCCGGCAGTATATCTGACAATGCAGTCTCAACAATCTCGCTGACGCTATCCACAGAGAGTGCAAACGGATCCTTTGCATACAAGATAGACTCCGAAAGTAACTATGACTTCCTGATATTCTCGGTGGATGGGGCACAATTAGAGTCATGGTCCGGTGATACCGGCTGGTTGAACTATTCATTTCCCCTCAGTGCAGGTACACACACCCTAGAATGGACCTACAGCAAAGATCAGTCCGTGTCCAATGGCCAAGACGCAGCGTGGATAGACAACCTCGATTTGCCAACCGGCCTCTTCATGACGAATCCAGAAGTAACAGATTACGGAACACATCGCGACCACGATGATGACGGAGACGGAGTAGACGACCTATCAGACGCATTCCCTCTCGATGGGTCAGAGACCACTGATTTTGATGGTGATGGGATAGGAGACAACGCCGACTTGGACGATGATGGAGATGGATGGTTCGATATCATGGAGACTCAATGCGGCTTTGATCCGTTGAATTCCACTTCCATGCCCAGCGATAATGACGAGGATGGATTATGCGACTCAATTGATCCAGACGACGACAATGACGGATATGCAGACGAATTCGATGAATTCCCGCATGATGCTGGTGAGTGGGTAGATACTGATTCCGACGGAATAGGGGACAACGCAGATGAGGACGACGACGACGATGGCGTGCTCGACGAGGACGACGCCTTCCCCACGAACAACGCGGAATGGAACGATCTCGACGGAGACGGCCTCGGCTCCAATGCCGACACCGATGACGATGGCGACGGCGTGCTCGACGAGAACGACGCCTTCCCCATGAACGCCACCGAGTGGGCCGACTTCGACGGCGATGGGCTAGGTGACAACGCCGACACAGACGACGACGATGACGGCGTGCTCGACGAGGACGACGCATTCCCGAAGGACCCGTCGGAAACCCTCGACACTGATTCAGATGGAATAGGTGACAACGCCGACACAGACGACGACTCAGACGGCGTGCTCGACGAGGACGACGCATTCCCGAAGGACCCGTCGGAAACCCTCGATACGGATGGAGACGGCATGGGTAATAATGCGGATACGGATGACGACTCAGACGGCGTGCTCGACGAGGACGACGCATTCCCCCTCAGCCCGGCAGAATCTGTAGACACGGACGGAGACGGCCTGGGTAACAATGCGGATATGGATGACGACTCAGACGGCGTGCTCGACGAGGACGACGCATTCCCTCTGAATGCCACCGAGCAGTATGATCTCGACGGCGATGGCACTGGCGACAACGCTGATACAGACGATGATGGTGATGGATTCGAGGACATCCTCGACGTCTTCCCTCTGAACGCCACCGAGTGGGCCGACTTCGACGGCGATGGTACTGGCGACAACGTCGATACTGACGACGATGGTGACGGCGTTGATGACGCAGCAGATAGTTGCCCAGACACTCTTGTTACAATGAGTCAGACAGATACTAGGGGCTGCTCGGCCGAACAGAGGGATACAGATGGCGATGGAACGAACGACTTCATTGATGATGACGACGACGGCGACGGATGGTCGGATTTAGATGAGAGCGTATGTGGAACAGACCCCCTTCTGCTATCTGATAAGCCAATAGACAGCGACGGGGACCTCCTCTGCGATGTCCTGGACGACGATGATGACAACGATGGTATTGCGGACCTGCTAGATGCATTCCCATTGGATTCCTCAGAGAGCGTTGATACGGATGGCGACCTCATCGGGGACAATTCCGATACTGACGATGACAACGACGGAGTACTCGATGCAAATGACGCATACCCCCTTGATGAGACGAGGACGTATGACGAGAGGATTCTGATAGGGGCTGCAGCCATAGGAGCAGCACTAATCGCAGCTTTGGGCGTTGCATCTGTCTCGGGCGTCAGGAAAAGAAAGTCCAAGCCGGACAATACCGATATTCAGATGATGCTCCAAGCTCTTGAGAAATAGGATAAGAGGCCATAAAATGGCAAAGATAAGGACAACCCCTGAAGAATTTCAGGTGGATGAGTTTTATTCTGAAGATGAGCCAATTTTCAGAGAGGATACAGCACTACCCTATCGGATATTCAAATTGACGAAGACTGGATGGGAGACTCAGGCCCTCATGTCGAATATATCGAAAAAACATGGAATACCTGTTGATGCATGGGGCTTCTCGGGACTCAAGGATAGACGTTCAAAGACAACCCAATTAGTTTCGTTACCTTTCAGATACGCTCCTAAACATCGCATTTCAGGAGGGGATTGGACTCTCGACCCCCATGGGACTTTCGATCGTCATCTAAGATCGGGCGATCACAGCGGAAACAGATTCTCAATAGTAGTCAGAGACATACGGCATAGGGAGACACAGTTGCTCCCGAGCCGTGTTGAGCAGATTTCCAAGATCGGGCTGCCTAATTGGTTTGATTCGCAGAGATTCGGCTCAGCGGCCATTGGAAAATTACCCGGAGATTTACTCATGAAGGGGGACTTGGTAGGGGCGATGAAACTTCACTTGACAGAAACCCAACCATCAGACCGCTCAAGTCGACGTAGGGATAGGAAATATCTGAAGTCAATTTGGCCAGACATCGATGGGGTAAAGACCGACTCCATAGGTCATCAGCCTTTCAGACGAGTAATAGACGGCTGGAAGTCATCCTCGAGATCAACAACTCGGAAAAAATCCCTTTACGAATCATCCCTGTCCGCGTATCTCGCAATGCCTAGAAGGCTACGAGGCCTTTGGGTATCAGCATGGCAATCGTATATCTGGAATGACGTCCTCAGGAACACTCTCCTTGAAAACATCGAGAACCACCTATTGAGGCCAGTGGACATAGGCGTAGGCGGGCCACTACTCTACCCAGAGGCCCCGCCAGGGAGGCGCGGATACGCCAAGAGGTCTCTAGTGGAATCTCTTGCAGAACGTCTGAAAGAAATTCCAAAGTCCATTAGGATGCCAGTTCCGTCCATGGTAAAAGAGCCAAAGACCGGCGATCCAATGATATCGAGAATACACTCGAATCCCCCTCATCCCGATATCGACTTTGATCTTCTAAAGATCAAAATGGCAGATTTCAGCCGAGAAACAGTTTTGCATCCTGGAGAAATACAGTGCACGGAACCCGTTATTGACGATATGCACGGTTCCCCGAAACATAAGAGATGGACTTGTAAAATTTCATTCACCCTGCCGCCTGGGTCATATGCTACTAATGTCATACGGAGATTGTTCGATTAAAACTCATAATCACCAATATCCCCCAATCACCTGAGAAGCAATTCCAGCATTTCGATAACCCCCAAAGGCCCCTTGTTCTGAGTGATACTATCAGCGGCATTGCGAACCTCATCTATTTCCCCATCAACAGCCACAGAATAGCCCGTCAGATTGAACATCGGAACATCATTCAATGCATCTCCGCAGGATAGAACTCTGGATGGATCAATTCCCCTTCTGGAGAGTTGAATCTCCAATGCCGACCTCTTATTCACGCCTCTTTCAGTAACATGTATGGCAAAACCAGTCCCAACAACCCTAAGATCGGACCACTCAGAGTCGGCAAGAAGAGTGCGCATCCGATCTATATCATAGGGCCCCGAAACACACCATTCAGTCTCTCTCCATCTATTCGACTCAATTCCCCCTGGGTCAATTTCTTGCATCTCGCCTGCCAACCACTCAATCGCATCCCTGCATCTCTCACCATTCGCCATTGGCTCTATTCCTCTTTTCTGTGGCCCATCCCAAAGAATCCCTCCATTTTCCGCCACAATGAATCCAGACAATCCAAGAGCCTGATGAACGGGAGTCAGATTTGGCAAGGTTCTTCCCGATGCGAGAGACACGGAAACACCTTTCTTTTCGATTTCCTTGACCAAACCAATCAACCCCTCAGGCATGCCTGATCGATCCATCAAAGTCCCGTCAACATCGAACACAATCATGTCAATATCTCTAAGATTTGGAATTTTGCTGCCATCCTTCACGTGTCTCGCCCGGACATCTCTAGTAGACCGCAGTTTGAAGTTATACGCACCTCCACGCATCTTCATGGATACAGACAAATTCACTCTGAATACGTCTGATATTCACCCTCTGAAAACCCCTATGAATTTCAAAGATATAGGCGATATATCACTTATGAAAATGAATATTCCAGATATCGAAAGTATCGACGAGCCAGAAATACTAGCTGATGGAATTACTGAATTTGAATGGGGCCTACGTGGTATAGACTGCCCAGATTGTGCGATGAAAGCTACTACAGTCCTGAAGAGAATGCCCGGTGTGACTGAAGTCAGAGTATCAGCCACCGAGGGGCGAGTAAGAGTTGCCATGGATATTTCCATAGGGCGAACTTCGAGAGCATGCACCCTACTTTCCGGACTTGGGCACACTCCCGATATAGGGTGGGAAGAAGTCATCGGCGTCACGCCCTCTATCGTTGCCGCGACTCTTGGAATAGACAAAAATCAGCTGAAAAACAGAATCTTGGAAGTGCCCGGGATTCTAGATGCCCGATTTGAAGATGCCAAGATCGAAATAATCAGAGTTCCGATAAAAGATCTCAGAATAAGAAATTATGCCGGATATAGGTTGAACAAGATACTGGGGGGGAGATTGAGAACAAGACCTTCATCCACCATACGTCTTCGAGATGATCAGAAACAACTCATAGCTGCAATCATGACCGTCCCATCCCTATTTGCAGTAATGTTCCTGTCAAGTTCTGAGATACCAAGCATAGTTCCCGCGTCATTAACAATCCTGACAGTGATGTTCGCCGGACAATCAATGTTCAAAACGGCTGTAACTAGCCTATTCAACATGGTTTTAGGTTTCCAATTTCTAACTTCGTTGGCAGTTGTAGGGGCCTTACTTCTAACAGAATGGGAAGAAGCGATAATTGTCACAGGACTGGTAGCTCTTGCATCATACATCGAGGAGAGAACCTTATTCGAGGCAAGAAAAGCCATGCAAGGAGGACTTGACCGACTTCCAAAAACAGCGCGTGTCATTACGGAATCCAAAGGGCATTCTCATTCCGCGGGCGCGGGGCCTCATGCGGCTGGTATGACTCCGATTGAGGACGTTGTACAGGGAGATATCATAGAAGTGAGATCGGGTGAAATAATTCCTGTCGATGGCATGGTCATTGAGGGAAGTGGTTTGATCAACCGCTCTCCGTTGACAGGAGAACCAATACCTGCATCGGTAGCAGAGGGCGATTCTGTAGAGGCAGGGTTGAATTTAGTCCGAGGGCCAATCTCGATTCGTACAGTCGAGGTGGGGAGTAAAACGCGACTTTACTCACTGATCGAAATGGTCAGAAAATATCGAGAAACTCCAACCTCAACCCAATCGATAATCGAGCGCTTCACCGCTGTGTGGGTGCCTCTGGTACTTGCTTCCTCAGTCGCATATGGATTGTATTCCGGCGACATGGTTGCAACCCTCATACTATGGGTCGTCTCTTGCCCATGCGCTCTTTTGCTCGCTGCACCTGTGCCACATGCAACCGCATTATCTGCCGCCTCTACGGCTGGTGTCGTGGCACGAGGAGGAGATGTCATTGAGAATATAGCAAGTGTAGATCTAGCCTTTTTAGATAAGACCGGAACGCTCACATCCGGACAACCCACTCTCGAGCAAATCTACACAATAAGAGGGGTGGACCAAACTCTCGCACTTTCGATAGCAGCGGCACTCGAGACGAAAAGCAATCACCCATATGCAGACGCAGTAATCACCGAGGCAAAAAAACGTGAGATAGAGCTCTCAGATATCACATCCATCAGCGATGGAGATGCAGGCGTCAAAGGCATTTTCGATGGCTGCGACGCCGCATTTGGCGCATCCGGTTGGATCAAATCATCCGGCTTCAAAACCAATCAAAGATTAGAAAAAATTCAGAAGACCGCGTCATCAGAAGGCCTTGGCAGCAGTCTATTGGCTCTCGAAGGCCGCACAATCGCACTATTCACATTCAGGAATGACGATTTGAGAACCGGTGCTGACACATTAGTGTCCTCTCTGATGGCTAATGGGGTAGAAGTGCAGATCCTTTCCGGCGATCAGCAACTTGCAGTTGAGAGATTCGGACAGTCATTGGGCATCCCGAACTCAAGATGTAGGGGCGATGTCGATCCAGAAGGAAAGGCACTCCTTGTCGAGCAGATGACCGCTGCGAGAACCACTTTGATGGCTGGTGATGGTTTCAACGACTCCGGCGCCCTTGCCACCGCTACGGTGGGAATAGCAATGGGATCCGGAGAACAGATAAATTTGGATGCTGCAGACGTACTCATACCCGGGCAAGATCCAATGATAATAGCCAAATTAGTCGATATCTCAAAGCGAACTAGAAAGAGAGTTTCATACAATATCGCAATATCAATGGGGGTGACGCTGCTACTCGTCATGACTACATTACTGGGTCTGAATTCCAGTATCGCTATCGGAATAGTCCTTCACGAAGCTTCCGTGTTTATCGTGATACTGAATGGTATGCTCGTGAAGGATTCGGGTGAATCACCATTTTTGGTCGTTAGAAACGTTGCAGGTCACCTATTCCGCGACTCCAAGGAAGCCTTCGCCATTGCAATGAATAGTACGATGAGCCCTGCGACCACTTCATGAACAAGAACTGGGAGCGAGTTACGTGGACGGCCGACCGGAGATCGAATCAAAAGTTGCACCACCCGTGGCAAGGTGCGCTCATTGTCAGGGCATGCTTCCGCTCGGTTTGGGCGACAAGACTTGCGTTCTTTGTGGTGCGGTGTGCCGAGTAACACATGAGCGCACGATCATAGATTTACGCGAGGAGAAGATACCGTGTCCGATGTGCTCTACCCTGGTCGTAGCCGGTACTGAAGAGAGACCGGTTGACTTGATTTGCGGCTCCTGTCAAGGATCTTTCAGAATAACCCCCAAAGTAGTCAAGGTCGAGATCGGATGCCCATCTTGTGACAGGATGCTAAGACTCCGCCCAAGGCCAGGTTCGAGGAAAATTTCCTGTCCAGCATGTGAAAGCGAGTTCTCCGTGACATTCTAGTTTCTTCAGGGACTTTGAAGTCTGAAGACTTCTGCGAACTATTCCCGGAGGCGATCGTATGGAGGACTCTGATATCTCAAGTGACGCCGCCGATACACTCTCTAAGATGCGTAGAGAACGAATCAACTGGGTCAATGGAAATCGATCGATGTCAATCAACCCCGACACTCTTGATTCAGCTACCGATTCAATGAAGGCCGAGTTGAATAAGGCGCTATCAGACACCACCGCCCGCATGGAGGACGTCCGCCAAGTAATAGCGGAAGCGCAAAACGAGCGTATTGAGCAAGACCTTCGCAGAATAAGCGAAGATATGGTAGAGATGAATGAGGAGCAAATATCCGAATTCGAAAATCGTGCGTTGAGAGCAGAAGAAAGACGTCAGAGACTGGACATGGAGTCAAGGCTCGCACATGAGGAAAGACGCATCCGCGATCGTCTCGACGTCGACAGAAGACGAAGATCCGATCTTTTGGCTCTCAGAACGAGAGAACGCGTATCCGCTGATATCGAGGTCGAATATGAAGAAAGACTCGATGCGCTGAGAAAAAGAATTCAGATGGAGCACGAGTTGGAGTTGGAAAGATTAGAAAGACGACTTGAGAATGAACTCTCCAATGCTCTTTCGAACTCCATTCGAATAAGGTTAGATGCAAAGAGGATTGAGCTACAGGCTGAGATGGCAGAGCGTCTCAGATCGTATAGAATAAAGCGTGAGGCAGAGATTACGAATCGTATAGAAGAACAAAGAGTGAAAATCGATGCTGAGAATAGAGAAGCAATATCAAACCGTCTAAGGTCCATGGAAGCTGCTGCGACGTCTGAAATCGATGGAGACCTGGAGGCATGGTTTGATGCTGAAAATGAGGCTATGAAAAAAATAGCCATCATGAGGAGGAGAGAGACTCTTCTCTCTGCATGGGCCGATCTTGAAAGAAGACTTGAGATCAATCGATCACAGAGGGTTTCTGAGCTTAAGAACCGACTTCGTTCGTTCACTGACCAAAATACCGTGTCTCCAGATATCGACTCAATTGAGAGCGAGCTTTTGAAAGAGTGGGATCGCATAGTTGAGTCAGCAGCCTCGTCGATAGTTGATGGTTAAACACTTCTCTGAGTCCGTATTATCTCAAGTCTCGAACTGACTTCTTTGGCTAGATTCCAGTATGCGAGACTACCGGGGTGTCTCCCAATAGGGCTCTTAGAGAGAGCAACCGGTGCCCCTTCCAGAGGAGCCTCTGCAACTGCAACACTTCTCGGAATGTGGGTCTCTAGGATTCTGCCGCCAAAGTGACGTTTCGCTGCATCGGCCACCATGCGCCCAAGATTAGAACCGCCTTGGACCATCGTCATGGTTATTCCGAGAAGACGTAGCTTCGGATTGACCGCAGTTTGAACCTTATTCAGGGTGTCCAGGAGCTGACCCATGCTCTCCAATGCGTAGAACTCTGCTTGTATGGGGATGAGCAACCAATCTGCAGCTGTAAGCGCATTGACGGTCAGCAATCCTAGAGAAGCAGGGGTATCTATGATTATCAGATCATAATCATCCATCGCACCTTCGAGAGCGATCTTCAGACGATGCTCCCTCCCAATTCTCATTGCTAGCTCTATTTCTATGCCAGAAAGGTCCAAATCTGCAGGGAGCAGGGAAAGGCGATCAACGCAGTGACCTTTAGGAGGCCCTCTGGGCCGGTCCGGATTCTGACGCTTCCAAGCCCTCCTCATACATTTTGTCAATTCATGCGGCGCCAAAATATACGGACCCGGATCAATTCTGGACCCATCGATAACAGCTTCAAACAGATTATTCATCGTTGGTCCAAGGGATCGCTTTTCGACCCCAAAGGTCGTTGCTACGTTCCCTCGGGGGTCAAGATCCACGATCAGAACCTTGTTGGCGATTATCCCCATTTCAGGGGATCCCGCAGCAAGTGCAGCGCCAAGATTAGTCACTGTAGTGGTCTTTCCACATCCGCCTTTGTGATTGACCACAGCGATGACGACGGCACGCCCCATGCAACTGCCCGGGAGCCGACGATGGATGGTACTTGCTCATTGCACGACTGGAACCGGAACTTCTGAAATCACCTTTCGAACAATGTGTTCGCCTGTGATGCCCCTAATCTTTGATTCAGGCTTCAAGACAATCCTGTGACTCACAACATCAAGCGCCACACGCTTGACATCATCAGGAATCACGTAGTCCCTACCATCAATTGCGGCACTCGCACGCGCCGTCTTGAACAGGGATTGACTCGCTCTAGGGGACGCACCAGTCACGACACGGTGGTCCTCACGAGTCCTCTGAACAAGCTCCACGATGTACGTCAAGATGGCTGCATCAACATGGACCGTCTCAAGTGCCTTCTGCATGGCGACAACCTTCTTCGGACTTGTAATCTGTTGAACGTCATGATCATCCTTCCCTCTGAGCTTCCTGCGCTGTAATATCGACTTCTCCTCCTGCCTGTCAGGGTACCCCATTGACATCTTCATCAGGAATCGGTCCATCTGGGCTTCAGGAAGGGGATACGTCCCCTCCTGTTCTATCGGGTTCTGGGTGGCTATCGTGATGAATGGTGCTGGAAGCTTGTGGGTGATCCCCTCTATCGTGACTTGCTTCTCTTCCATGGCCTCAAGCAGCGCTGCCTGAGTTTTCGGCGGGGCCCTGTTAATCTCATCTGCTAGAAGCACATTAGTGAACAATGGACCCGGTCGAAGCTTGAATTCCCCCGCCTGTTGATCGTACATGTATGTCCCCATGATGTCTGCGGGAAGGAGATCAGGTGTGAATTGAACACGCTTGAATTTACATCCCAGGGCTGTAGCATATGTGTTGGCCATCAATGTCTTTGCAAGCCCGGGGAAATCCTCTAGGAGCATATTTCCATTGGATAGAATACCAACAGCGATCTTTCGAAGGTTCTCTTCCTTCCCGATTATGACTTTAGCTACCTCGCCCATCAGGTTGTTAGAGATCATTGAGACAGTTTGAATGAGTTCTCTAGAACTCGGGTCGCTTGCAGCCATCGCCATGGTGAACTCGGCCCGAATTCTTTCGATTGCGCATTAAAGGGTTGGGGGGCTATGGGAGTGAGTTGAATCAACGTCCCCAGAAATGATCCTCGCGTCGGTGAATCTCCAGTAACTCACCAAGAATCTCGCTTTCCATGGCATTAAGGCTCATTTTTCTAAGACGCTTGGCATGTGACTCCGGCACATCTACCAGAAGAACGTCCTCCTCCTCAATCTGACGTCCAACGACCACCCCGTCGATAGCAACCGCGACCTCATCCCCCTGTTTCGCTTCCTTCATACTGTCCTCTCCGCTTCGAATCGATTTGATTTGACCAACGGGAGAACCGTCTTTGAGGAGACGCTGGCCTATGTGTATGCGTCCCCCAAGCACGCGAACCCCAACAACTGCCGGCTTACTCACTCTGAAGGTATGGTCTGGAAGGAGGAGAATCCTTCCCGGATAGACGATCTTCTCTCGAGATTCTTCCTCCAATTCCGCGGTTCTGGCTTCTACCCAGCGTTCTCGCTCATCGAGAATGTGATAGATGATGTCAGAGCATATCACCTTTAGACCACTGTCCGAGGAGTCGATTTCATTCTGTGCATCAGATAGGACGCTCGTCGAGAATCCGAGTATGAGTCTGTGAAGCGGGTCCGACGCTGTCTCAGCACCCCTTATGTCACGTCTCCCGACCTTTCCGATCGAAGCGGATCGTATTGGCACATCTATTTCCTTGAGTTCCATCGCCAGAGCCTCAAGGCCGCCAACAGTGTCCGCTTTGATGCAAACCCCCTCCTCCTCCAAGTCGATGCTCAGGCTAGACTCCTCCGATGCGAGTTTGAGGGCCTCCTTCCGCTCATTGGCATCCCTCACCACTCGCAGTGTCGTTCCTGCGAGAACGCCGTCCAGGTCGGGGGCTGAAAGCTTGAGTCCAGAGGCGGCACTCGCAGATTCCGCGTCATTCCAGCGATCACCGGCGTCTCTCATTTCTGCCATGCCTCTAGGTTTGAATAGCCCTCGCACTGTCGTGGCAACTCCTCCTTCCGGCGTCACCAAGACGATCTCGTCCCCCTTCGCGATCGATCCGCGATGCAGGATTACATCCAGGGTCTTGCCAAGCCCCCTCTCCTCCTTCATCTCAAGGACCGTGCCTTCTCCTGCACCTTCTATGTCGGTGAGCTGATCGGCGAGGTACCTTTCTGCTAGCCCAATGACAATGGCGAGAAGATCCTGTATCCCCTCTCCCTCCTTTGCAGAAACAGGGACCAATGCAATTTCCTTGGTGAAGTCCTTGATTCGATCATATCTGTCGAGATTGAATCCGTGCTCTCCGAATCCACCAACGAGATCCCAAAAGGACTGGTCGAAGTAACCCATTGCATCCTTCGTTTGATTCCTCATCGCCAGAGCCATGGGGCGACCATTCTCGCTCTTCCATCCGTGTATGCGATCCACTTTGTTACCAGCAACCACGAACGGAGTCTTCGCCTTCTTCAGGATCCTTATGCTCTCTATCGTCTGTGGCCTGAGCCCCTCCTTCAGATCTACCACGAGAATGGCGATGTCGGCAAGTGAACCCCCTCTGTTCCTGAGCGTGGAGAAGGAATGATGTCCAGGCGTGTCTATGAAGAGCAGCCCGGGCGAATCGAATGACTTTCCTCCGAGGAGAGGGCCGCATAACTCATTCAGGAGATCTGAGGGAACCTCGGTTGCCCCTATGTGCTGGGTAATTCCCCCAGCCTCCCTGTCCATCACAGAAGCTTGACGCTGGGATCCGAGCGAGCGTATGTGGTCAAGGAGGCTCGTCTTGCCATGATCAACATGGCCAAGAACCGCGACGATGGGCTGTCTTCGTTCCAACATAACACCATCTCATGCTATTTCCTCTGCTAAATAGAACGATTACTCGTAGATATGCCTCTCCGCGTCTCGAGCCCAGTCCACAAGACCATCCGGGAACCAAAGGCCAAGTTCGAACTCGGCCGTATCTTCCCCATCGGAGCCGTGAATCACATTGTGTCCTATATCCATGGCAAGATCCCCCCTGATCGTGCCCGGGGCGGCCACACGGCCATCCGTCGGGCCGATGATGTTCCTAGCGACGCTGATAGCATCGACACCGGTCCATGCCATTGCCACAACCGGCCCAGACGTGATGAATTCGATCAGTCCGCCATAGAATGGCCGTTCCTTGTGCACAGCATAGTGCGCCTCTGCAAGCTCCATGCTGGGGGTGAGTTGTCTCAGGCCCACGAGACGTAGTCCCTTTGTCTCGAACCTTCCGATTATATCGGCAACCAGGCCTCTCTGAACACCGTCAGGCTTGATCATGATGAAGGTTGTCTGCATGTCTCCCATGCTCTAACCGACTCCACATCCCTATTTCAACGCAAAGCATGCATGCCCTGAGAGGGCAACATCCCAACTTCCTTCAGTATACAAGCTGTACATCGGAAGCAGCGCTAAGCTCGATAACGCCGGGTGGTCCACTCCACTCGATCTTGTCATCGGCCACAATCAGTGCACCGTCGCCCTCGCTATGACCGAGAGTGGCCTTGACGGAGGCGAAGGAGCAGTATAGCGTCGCATTCTCGATAATCACGCCCATCATGTCTGAGATCATGGTGGAGTCGGGACCCATCTCCTCGTTTAGCTCCTCGATGTATTCCGGGTCCAATAGCCTAGTCCCTGCGGCGGCGAAGAACACGCTGACCTCATGCCCCTCTGCGATTGCTCTGGCGGCGCATGCGACGCCTACGATCGTCTTGAGGGTGTCATTCTTTGGCTCTGATACGAACTTCACGAAATACTTCCTGCTCATGACTCAATGGTCTGAGAGACAGTACTTGAACAATATACTTCAACGTCGTAATGGGGGGATTACGTCCGATGGAGGTATCCTATCAGCTCCAAATTGATTTATCGAGTCTTGGCTGGGGTATCCTACGCAGATGCCGCAGAGGAGCGAGTAATTCTTGCTGATCTCAAACTCCTCACGCACCGCATCCTCCCAAACCGCAACAGCCCCTTGAGGACAGGTCCCAAGGCCCTTGGAATGAGCTGAGAGAATTAGATTCTGCATGAAGAGGCCCGCATCAGAGGCTGCGAATTTCCCAAGACTCTTGTGGGTGAACAAGAATAGCTCCACGGGAGCGCCGAAGAATTCGTAATTCCTAGCCCAGAATCCATCTCTGGCTTCCTTGTCCTGCCTCTCAATACCCATGTGAGCATACAGATCCTTACCGATTTTCTTGGATCTCGGAAGCAAATCCTTGTGATACTTCTTGACAACCAACCAATTGCTCGTCGGGAAACCATAGCGTTTGAAAATCGAGCCGATCTTCCTAAGAATACCACTACCACGAAAATCCTTGACAGCATTCCAACGCCTGAGGAACTCTTCCGAGAGGCGGTCTCTCACCTCTCCAGTCGCTATGGCCACCACAAACGGACGAGTGTTACTCCAGCTAGGTGCAGTCAAACCATCTTGGATTATCTGTTCTATCATTTCCATAGGCACGGGGTCTGGGAGAAAATCCCGCGTAGACCTCCTAGAAGCCAGAAATAAGCTGAAATCGTCCACTGTACCCACCTCCTGCATCTGACGAGTTGCGATATCAATTAATCAAGTTGGTCTTGAGTGTGGGCGCCCCTGATATTTTAGGATATCAAGAATACCAATAAACACAATCAAAATGTCGTTCAGTACTGCGTTAATGGAGATAATCAAATCACTAATTCTCACAATGAAGGAAAATACAGCCGTTCAATAGGACCCCCTCCGCGCTAAGCCCCCATGAAGAAACATATCTTAGCCATGCTCATTACCGCTAGTCTGCTCATCTCGCCAGTGGTTGTGGCTGATGAAAACATGGACATACCCGCAAATGCCCAGGCCACTGGGTCTCACGACATCCTTGTCGACGCTCTGATCCATGCTGGGTTGGTAGCTGCATTACAGCAAGAAGGGCCTTACACGGTTTTTGCACCCACCGACGACGCATTTGCCGCCGCTGGAATCGACCTCACCACATTTGACACAGCTGAGAAGAACTCAACCCTCAGCGATATTCTCCTATACCACGTAGTATTCGCCTCAGTCACCGCATCGGATGTAACCGACGGAATGACGGCGCAAGCCCTCAACGGGGACGATCTCTCCTTCACCGTTACAGACGGGGCAGTCATGGTCAACGATGCAAACGTTACCACTGCGGACGTAATTGCATCGAACGGAGTCATCCATGTGATCGACAAGGTGCTAATGCCGCCCGCAGGCATCACCGAGGCTGATGGGGACATATGCTACAACACCCACACTCACGCTATATCCGCAGGAGCCTCGTTCGAGGAATGCACATCTTACGCATACTACGTCGATGCTAACTTTGGCGGAATGTCGTTTACGGGATGCTACAACATGTTTACTCACGTACCAGACGCCACTGTCAGCCAAGAGGTTTGCGAGGCATACGTTTGGACCCCTGCCATGAACATTGCAATGACGGCCCAGGCTACGACCATCCACACTGCGCTTGTAGCCGCTCTAGCTCAAGCGGAGCTCGTCGAGACGCTCCAGGGACCAGGACCGTTCACGGTGTTCGCGCCCACGGACGATGCATTCGCCGCAGCTGGAATCGACCTTGCCGCATTGGACACGGTCGAGGGCAAGGCCACGCTGACTGATATCCTACTGTACCACGTTGTCTCGGGCTCAGTCCCAGCATCAGCGGTCACAGACGGCATGACGGCCACCGCCGTCAACGAGGACGACCTCTCGTTCACGGTGGCCGAGGGAGTCATGGTCAACGACGCCAACGTCGTACTCGCTGACGTCCCAGCATCGAACGGAGTCATCCACGTGATCGACAAGGTGCTCATGCCGCCCGCAGACGAGCCAACAGTTCCTGAGGGCTGTGACTACGTCGTGGGTATCGATGAGTCTGGATTTGCTTTCGATAACACAGATCTGTCTGTGGCGGTCGGCGAGACCGTATGCTGGATTTGGACTGACGAGTCCATGGCCCACAATGTTGCAGAGATTGACTCAGAAGGTGATACCTCACGGAAGATGGGGGGAGCGTACAGCGGCCCAGCAGAGACTACTGTCGACTATCGAATCACTTTCGATGAAGACGGCACGTTCCACTACATCTGCGAACCCCACGTCTCAATGGACATGGTGGGCGTCGTAACTGTTGGAACAGGTGTAGCCCCGCCACCGCCCTCAGCACAGCCAGAGCCCTCCGAAAGCGTACCGGGATTCCTTGGAATCACAGTACTCGTCGCTATGCTCGGAGCAGCATTGGTGGCCGGTCGGAGAAATCTCTGATCCCAATTGCCTCAAGGTATCGATTGATCAATCATGATTCAGTAGCAGGATCCTGGATTGCCTCAATCGATATCTTGAGCGCCTGAGGGCTTTCCACCGCTATTAGTCCCCTTATGTTCTGAGAGGCCGTTAGGTCCTTGGTTGGCTCTGCCAACTTTATCCTCGTTCCCGATATCGTCAATCGCTGGCCGGGAGCTAATTCAGGAGCCTCACCAGGGAGCCATATCCCTAGGCCCCCAAGCTCGGAATGATGGACAACAGCAAGTAGCCCATCCTCTCCTTCCACCACTCTGAGGACACTCAGGGGCTCCCTGTCAGGTACCAGGTCATTCGATGCCCGCCAATCTCTCCAAGTTTCTTCAATTGGCACTAATTGCGCATCCACTGCCTCGTCGACTTCTCCAGTTACGGTTTCAACTCGCTCTTCGGCTACCCCTTCGACCCGATTCAACCCATCAAGCAGCCTTCGGAGAGATCGACGCTCATCGTCCTCCTCTCCGACCGCTGCCACATTTACGAGAGTCAGTAGGTTCCGTATCCTATCAACCTCCGACTCAATCTCAGCCTCTATGGCACATTCGAGTGCCTCATCGAAAATCTCGAGCGCCAGCCAGGGCTTGTCGATCCCCATCAATGACCTCGCGAGAATCACCAGGGGTTCAATCGCAGAACCCTCATCTTCATCAATTATCCTTGCAGCCTCAGATATATTGGAATCAGCCCCATCACCATCTCCTGAGAGATGCCTCGATATCCCAGCGGCTATGAGGTGCCTGAGGTTGGAATTACCGCTCCTCAATGATTGAGCAGATGCCCCATCGAAAAGCAAAACCGCCCTTTCCGGCTCATCCGCTGCAATCGCCATGAGTCCAAGATGGTGCATTATCCTAGATTCAGCACTCGCATCATCGGCAAGACTGGCTTGGCTAAGGGCGCGTGCTAGATGTAAACTCGAAGCCTCGTTACGCCCCAGAGAACCCGCAAGAAGCCCCAAGACAGACTCCAGCCTCGATATTGGGCCTGCCATGACTCTGTGTGCAATCATGCACAACTCGTCATTCAACGGCGCAAGCCCCATGCCTGTTGATTCAAGAACACTCTGAAGAACTCCTAAACTTGAGACATAGAGATCACTCGGATCTCCCCCTTCTCCAAGAAGAGACTCAAGATGACCATCAATCTCACCAACAGAAGCGCATATCGATGGCAAATCCCCTAGTCGCTTCAGTACAGAACCTTTCACCTTCTCTCCTGCGATATGCCTCCTAAGCGCGCGGATTGAAATCTCGACTCCACCTGCCTCATCCTCTTTCACAGGAGGGGGAATTGGCGGCCTAGCAGTTAACAAACTCTCAACCAACCAAGTCAACTTGCCCTGGATATCGTACTCTCCGGCCCTGCTTATTGCATACCTCATCTCAGCCGCGCGGACTCTCCTGGCCAAACTTCTGAGCTTCCCACCATCTGAACCCTCTGTTCCATCTGCAAGCCTCTGAAGGAACGTTGAGGGGGGACATGTCGAGTACCCTAGACCTGCCCTTTCACGCGTGGTTGTCATTTTGTAGTCGTCCGATACCAAGACTACGTCACGACCTTCTCCATGCATCCGTGCTGCAAGAACCATCAGAGAGACATCGACATCCTGTGGGGCGGCTTTCTCCCCTATGGCAGTGGCCAGGCCACGTATCTCGTCGGGAGAGATCGAGGTCGTCTGGAGCAAGTCCTTGAGAACATCAAGAACACGAGGCCGTCCTTTCCAAGACCGGAATCTGACCGTCTTCACTTCGTCATGGACTCCCGAGGTAACGTGCATGACCCCCCCGTGGGGGGCCAATGCACCGCCCATCGACCTGATTGCATCCTCCGATGCTATTGAGCCGAGGTGGATGAAGGCATTAGAATCCACAATCCACACGGTCATAATCCTCGGTAATCCGTGAACCGTCTTTTCTTTTTCCCATTCTACAACGGGGCGCGCCATGGTTCATGTGCATCATGCATGTCACACGATACATGGAGCTGACAATGGCGGGTGCGTATCTTGGAATGCTGCTTGTTCTCGCTGCATTCGCACTTGAGACAAGAGCCATCATATCAAGCAGATCATTTGCTTATCTGACTTCCATGGGAATCGGCGAGGTTCTTCTAACAGTCAGAGCGACTGTGACTGGTGAATGGCCATTTGCTGTTTTAGGAGCCATATGGGCCGCATTTGCATTTTATTCGATTCTGAGGCCGATTCGGTCTTCTGACGAAAATCCGTTGGATTGAAGCGCAGAAGTTCATGCAACTGATTGTGAATGCCCGGAGATCATTGCCAATTGCTCTTCTGGCAACCCTATTTTTCTCAGTGGCTTTGAGTCAAACAGCGGCTTCTGAGGAGAATCAAGCCCCTGAACCAGAAGGCAACTCCACTCTAGCAATACACTCGATAGACCAGAGCCACGGGATATCTGCTACATGGCAACTTTCCATCTCAGCGCCCAGCATAATCGGGGCTGACTTCCTCCCCGATCCCCATATGGGCGTCAGATATCAGATTGATACCCACATCGGAGATGGAGACGGCAATATATCCCAATCAGAATCACATGCATTCTCGATACAACTCGAGCAAAGTCGGCTTTGGGGGGATGGAGAAATAGCCGGTTGTTGTTCATTCGATCTGCAACCATTCACCCTCGCCGGACCCATATCATTCAATTCGACCACCATACCTGATGGCCCCCTCGAAATGTCCCACATGTGGGGGTGGAACGAGACCGCCGATATACTAGGGGCCGCTGATGGTAGAGCCATCAGATTACTCGATTTGCCCAGAACCGGCTCTCTCGTGGAGGCCGTCCCGATGAGGGTTATCTTGCCATATCCATGGGAGTACAGGTTCAGTGCACAATCGAGCATAATGACCCCAAGCGAAAGTGGATTCACAGTCGAAAGATCTTCTTCACCAGTCGCATCTGATATACGGATATCCCTCGATACGAACGTCCCACCTTCGGCATCTGCTGTCAGACAGGGGGGAGGTTCGACAACGATTTCCCCTCATTCCAACATCCATCTAACCGGCTTATGCGAGGATAACGGACTAGTCGATCCAGTGCCCGAGTGGGTCGTAGAGGGCCCCTTTGGGAAGATTGAACATTCCGGCAATGTTCTGGAAATTCAAACATCTACGATGGAATTAGAACACGGAGAACAGGTCTTCTTTTCGATGAACTGCACAGATGCCCATGGAGCCAATTCTTCATGGGCTCAGACCGTCACTGTCGACACCGCGTCACCCACCTTCAGCATCTCATTCCAATCTTCTGTTGGTACTGGGCAGTGGAATGAGATACAACCCGAATCCGATATCATTTCACTGCCATCTGGTACAGTTCTCAGATCAATTATCGAGGCATATGACCAGGAAGGCGATCCAGTCAGAATCTATCTCGAATCGAATAGAAGCGGAGGCTTCACGCGAACAGGCACCGATATCCTAGAAATCACGGAGGCATTCTATCACGGCCAGTCCACCAATGGACCACACAGGGATCCAGACGACCGTCATTCCCAGAGAGAGCCAACAAAGTGGTTTTTCTCAATAGACGTTCAAGATTCAGTTGGGAACAACATCGTTGGAAACTGGACGATCGTCGTCTTGGATGATGAGGGCCCGGTCATAGTCCCCGAGGTAATGCTGTCAGGCGTATCTGTGGAATCTTCCACCAGACTGATCGCAGGACAAGAGATTCAACTGAACATAACCGGCTCGTACGATAGACTTGATGCTCTAGACTCTACCTTGTGGACTATCGTCTTTGATGACCACTATGTGTATGACATGGCCGTATATTCAGACATGGATGGCGTAATATCGCTCGGGGAGGCACAACCAGGGAATCATGTAATTCGCATCGTCTCGTGGGATCCTTCAGGCCATGAGTCATCCCTGGAAGTGCCTATTGAGATAGACCCTGCTGAAGGAGTGATATTTTCCAGTCCCCCAACCATCGAGGTATCCGGAGACATTGGATTGAACAAACCCCTTGTAATTACGGCCTCAATAAACAACGAAGGATCCGGGAGTGGTTCGGCACGGTTGTGTAGTGGAGACATATGCTCTCCGGATGGCATTATCGTGCCTGCCACTTCTGCAGGACCCGCACTGTCCCGAATATCTCTGGCAATCACTCCTGATTCAGTTGGAGAACTAGACCTGAAACTAATTTGGTTCCAACTTCCCGGAGGTAATGAGGAGACGATCGATCTTACGGGAAACATCACTATCCGGGATAATCTCCCTGATTGGCTTCCGCCTGTGTTTGTATCCGTGGCGATAGTCGCATTATCTTACGCCGCTATCAGAAGGTGGGGCGATTCGTCCGGTCAATGATCATCTAACCGTTCAACTCTTGGTCATGGAGGCTTAGGAGCCATCATGCTCCCTCTGGATTATGCGGATAGAGGCGTGGCTCGTCAGAGAAGGAATGTAGGCCGTTTAGTTGGATTCACCTCTCTGGCCATCGTCGCGATCGGTGCTTTCCGCCTAAGCCAATCTCTCAAATCAGAAGAACCGATTGGCCTCCATCTGATTGAGATAGCCGTCATCTTCTCGATGGCATTCATCATCTCTGATCTTTCATCTTATGATGGCCGTAAACGTACACGACTTGCTTCGCTATCATCGATTTCATGGCCTATTTTCATTGGACTTGCTGCCAGCTCAGAGTCAGATTTCAAGGGACTCGCATCTGGAGCAATTTTGGCCCTGCTCGCCATTGTGTTGCACGAGTATAGTCGAAGCGCATTCTCATCATCTGTCATTGCTCGAAGATTCAGAGGACTGCTCGGTATGATAGGACTCTCGACAGCGATCGCAATAATGATCTCTCAAAGGTCAGAAATCATGATTGCAGCTATTTCCGCTTCAGTAACAGCAGTCCTTCTCTTGTTTGACATACTTCGTCCCGATCCCGCACTCCAGGGTAGGCGCGATCTGTTTAGGAAAATAGACACTGTTGAAATAAGAATCTTGGAAATCAATGAGGCTGGAATCCGCCTCGATCATGCTTCTTCGCTATTGAAGCTGGCCCGGGAGGAAGGATGGTCAAATACAAGTCGAGGCCACTCTAGGTTGAAATCAGTTGAACATGAGATTGAATTGGCTCTTTCGATAGACAGGGACCTATCTGAGATCCGTGAAGCAGTAATGGTGCTAGTCAACCAGGCAGAGTCAATTGCCCCAGAGGCCACTGAATTAGCCTCCCTGATGGAGAAAGCAGACAGTGAACGCGCTCTGGGTTCTTTTCGAGAGGCTGAGACAATATACAGAGAGGCAAAGAAAGTAGCAAATCGGGTATGCCTATTCTGGGAACCAGCAAGAGAGGCGCTATCAGAGGCCGAGAAAATACTCGAGAAGGAGAATATAATTGAATCAGACACAATTGCTGCGATGATTGAATCTGCACGAAAGGCAATGGAAAGACATAGACCAGACGAGGCTCTTCATTTCCTAGAGGCACTTCCAGAGCAACTCCAGTCTCTGAGCGAAGCATTGGACAGAGTCAGAGCAAGAAGATCCGAGGTGAGCTCCCACCTCACTTCAGAACACCCGGACATATTGGAAGAAGTTGAATTACAACTCTCCGCGATAGATGCCTCAATCGAAGATGGAGAACTGTCACTTGCGATGGGAGGCTTGGAATCTGTTGCCAGAAGACTGTATAATCGAAGCGAATCAAGAAGATCATTCAAGCAGTCAGTACGTCAGAAGAGGATGATACAGAGCAGATTCCCTCTTTCGGAGAAGGCGATATTTGAGAAGCGACTAGAGGGTGCTATTTCACTTTCAAAAGAAGGGCTCTGGATACAGGCAGATGAAGAACTCAAGTCAATCATCAGCGATCTGGATTCGGTTGACGCCACCCGGAGAGATACAGGAGAGCTTCTTGAGTTCTTGGAGGGGGAATGGAAGACACTCAGGAAGAACCTCGACTCCTCAGGAATCGGGCCAGGTGACTCTTCAAGGAGACTCGCTGAGAAGCATATGGCCTTAGCAAGAGAGAATTTCGAAAATGACTCGTTCCAAGCCTCTAGAAACAGCATGGGATCAGCAGATGAGGCCATGGAATCTCTCAGAAGACTTGTTTGAATGGGAATAGATGCACTCAAGAAGGCACGCTCATAGCAACCCCTCATGGGCTTCGACTTCCAAGACTTCGCTGGAGGATACCTCGAGGATCTCCAACGCACCCTCGAGGAACTATCTCGAGACGATCTGGAATCTCTGTATCATGAGGTAGTCTCTGCAATCGGCAGAGATGCAACAATCCACTTCGTGGGAAATGGAGGGAGCGCTGCTACCCCGTCTCACAGCGCTGGTGACTGGTCGAAGGAGTTGCGCGTCAGAACTATCTCCCACGTAGACAATGTTGCCTCGCTGACGGCATTTGCCAATGACGTCTCCTACGAGGACGTATTCGTCGGACAACTCACCACATTCTTGAGAGACGAAGACCTTGTCATCGGATTTAGTGGCTCAGGCACAAGTGAAAACGTTGTCCGAGCGTTGGAATTTGCGAGAGGCAGGTCTTGCAGAACCGCGGCCATCACAGGAGACTACCGTGGTGGCGCTGGTGGAAAGTTGCCCTCCATAGTCGATGTATGTCTTGTTGTACCCTCTCATTCGATGGAGAGGATAGAAGACCTTCAACTCATTGTGAACCATATCATAAAAGAAGCAGTAAAGTCTTCAGGCCATGTTAGGAATGGATGATCTCGGATCCCTTTTCTTCAATTGCCAATGGGAGAACCCTGTTTATCTCAGGAAGCGAACTCATTAGTCTCGATGCGATTGAATCATCGCCATGGACAAGGAAGAAACCACCACCTCCTGCGCCGAGAAGCTTGCCCCCCGTCACCCCCAACTCAATCAGCTTGGAATATAACGAGTCAAGACCTTCGCTCGTCACACTCGGAGACAGTCCCTTTTTGATTTCCCACGTATCATGCAGAAGACGACCAAGAGCATTCAAATCACCAGAACGAATGAGTTTCTCAGCCTCTTCAGCCTGCCCTCTTATCACCCTAAGCCGTCTCAATTTATCATCGGCGTCAGCACTCTCTTCACCGAGTACAGCCGATGCGCTTCGCGTTGAACCGGTATAGACCAGGCAAAATTCCTTCTCCATGCGACTCACTATCTCGGGATCCGTCGTTATGGGTACAACTTTCACACCCATCTCGTTGAATGATATCCGATTCAAACCGCCGAATGCAGCAGCATATTGATCCTGCCTTCCTATCGGTTCCCCAAGGATGTCAATCTCTATCTTACAGGCTTCTTCTGCAAGTTGCCGAGGCCCCACGGTTCTGCCAGCCAGATGGTGAAGGGCATTGAGCACACCCACGGTCACGACTGATGAAGACCCAAGACCGGTACCTCTGGAGGGTATGTCTGCGATTGTTGTTATCTCAACACCACTCGTAACTCCAGTTACCCTCATTGCCTCTCTCACGAGATCGTGTTGCACCTCATCCAGACTTTCCACAGTCTCCATTCTCGAATATGATAGCCTGATACGGTCATCGAATCGTTCGTTTACCGTGACATGTATGTAACGAGATATCGCGGTTGAGACAACAAGGCCTCCAAGATGCTCTTTTTTGGCGAATCCGTCCAGATCCGTCCCCCCTCCGCAGAATGAGACTCGAACCGGCGTCTTCGAGATGATCATCACCCTGCGAAAAGCCTAGTTGATTTCAACGGAACGGGTTCAAGACTGACCGATAG
>MDTD01080602.1_pt1 | contig 25744 bp, 36 predicted proteins | sample 811221 | NCBI WGS metagenome assembly MDTD01 (sample SAMN05326646, study PRJNA326480) | marine metagenome | isolation source: seawater | place: Pacific Ocean: South West | collected 2011 | reverse complement strand
GCGGCGGGTTTGCCTTTACCACCCTGCGCTCTTTTATCGAAAGTGCGCGCCAGCCGGAAAACCGGCACCGGTTCAAAAATATCGACGTGGTATACGGTGCCAGGACCCCGGGAATGCTGCTCTACAGGGATGAGCTTGCGGCCTGGGAAAAAAGCGGCGACATCAACGTCCACATCACCGTGGATGCCACCGATGATCAGGACTGGCCCTATCACACGGGGTTTGTCCCGGCAGTCACCGAACGCTGCGCACCGGCGTCCGACGGCAACACCCTGGCCATTGTCTGCGGCCCGCCGATCATGATCAAGTTCACAAGACCTGTGCTCAGGGACCTGGGGTACAGGGACGAGGATATTCTCATGAGCCTGGAAAACAGGATGAAATGCGGCATCGGCATGTGCGGCCGGTGCAACATCGGCCGGGAACTCGTCTGCCATGACGGCCCGGTATTTACCCTGGCGGAACTCAACGGAACCCCCGGGGAATTTTAACTTAGGAAAATGAAAGGAAAGACCAATGATAAACGTCAGCAAACTGGCCTCTGAACAGGTCAAAGCATACTTTGACGGCAAGGATGTCCAGCCGGTGCGAATATTTCTCAACAGCGGCGGCTGCGGCGGCCCCAGCCTTGCCATGGCCCTGGACCAGATTAACGATACCGATGCCGTTTTCACCCATGAGGGCATCGACTACATTATGGAAAAATCACTGCTGGCCCAAGCAAGCCCCGTTACCATCGACTATTCAGGCATGGGATTCCGCCTGGAATCCAGCCTGGCACCCGCAGGCGGATGCGCCTCCTGCGGCAGTGGCGGCTGCGGTGCCTAAAGGAGGCGTTATGGCAGAACAGGTCCGCATCTATCCCAAACTCGAACGCCAGCTTGGCATGATGGAACGCCAGGGGAACGTACCTGCCGTGGCAGCCCAGAGGGCAAGGCAGATCATTGAGGCCCTGATCCGGGGAGAGGGTTCTTCCGCCTCCGGCCTGATGCGCGCCAAAAGCGACCGGCGGGTGAAGAACAGCCTCAAGTTCAACCTGGGACAGGGGTTCAGGCTGATCTGCATCAAGGAAAAAAAGACCATCACCATGATGTTCGCCGGAGACCACGACAGCAGCGATGCCTGGCTGGATGCCAATACGCGGAAGCGGCCCCACAGGACCGACACCCGCATGGCGGTTTTTTCCGTGGCCAGGCCGTGGCGTGATGAACGGTCCGCATCTGCCGGCACAAAGCGTTACGGCCGAAGCTCCCCTGAGGATGATCCTTTAAACCGGGAGATTCCCGAACACCTGCTTCGCCAGGTATTCAGGGGGTTGTGCGCCGCAGGCTGATTTTCAAAGCGCCTATAACTCGAATACGTTCTGTCAGTTGACCGCCAATTGTATGGCCGGGGGAAAACCACAGGGGTTTTCCTCCGGCAACAACACTCCCGGTCTGCCGGGTCCACCCGAAGAACGGACGATACTTATGGAAAAAAAGAGACTTGCGGGTTCCGTCATGGTTGTCGGCGCAGGCATTGCAGGTATCCAGGCATCACTGGACCTGGCCGACGCCGGATTTCTGGTACATCTGGTGGAGGAAAAGCCCCAGATCGGCGGGGTCATGGCCCAGTTGGACAAGACCTTCCCCACCAACGATTGCGCCATGTGCGTCATTTCCCCTAAACTTGTGGAGGCCGGGCGCCATCTCAATATTGAACTTCACACCCTGTCCAGGGTGGCTGCCGTTGACGGGGAGGCCGGAGATTTTACGGTCACCCTTGAAAAGAAGGCGCGGTTCATCGACACAGACAGTTGCACGGCCTGCGGGGAATGTGTCAAGGCCTGCCCGGTTGAGGTGGACAATGCCTTTGACCAGGGGCTCTCCAAACGAAAGGCCATATTCAAACTCTATCCCCAGGGCATGCCCGGCGCCTTTGCCGTGGACAAGCGGGGAACCGCCCCCTGCAAGGCCACCTGCCCCGCCCATGTCTCCATCCAGGGATTTATCGCCCTGATGCAGCAGGGCAAATTCAACGCGGCCTTGCAGCTCTTTAAATCCGAACATCCTTTCCCGGGCTCATGCGGCCGCGTCTGCCACCATCCTTGTGAGTCCGTCTGTACCAGGGGCGATGCAGATCAGCCCCTGGCCATCCAATACCTCCACAGGTTCCTGGCTGATCAAGATTTTAAAAAAGATGTCAGGGAGGATGCCGGAGAGAATTCCCCCTGGGTACCTGAAACAGATGAAAAAAGAGATGAAACCATCGCGGTTGTGGGCGCGGGCCCGGCAGGGCTGACAGCCGCCTATTTCCTGGCCCAAAAGGGCTATGGGGTGACCGTGTTCGAAAAACTGCCGGTAAAGGGCGGCATGATGGCCGTGGGCATACCGGAATACCGGCTGCCCAAAGCGGAACTTGCAAAAGAGATAGAAGTCATAGAGCGCCTGGGCGTTCGCATCAAAACCTGCGTGGAATTCGGCAGGGATATCACCCTGGACAGCCTGAAAGCGGACGGGTTTGCCTCCGTATTCATGGCCATAGGACTCCACGGCTCCAGGTCTCTGGGCATCAAGGGGGAAGACCTGGACGGCGTGTTAAAGGGAACACCCTTTCTCAGGGATGCGGCCATGGGCAAGGGCAAGCCGCTTTCGGGCAAAACCATTGTCATCGGCGGCGGTAATGTGGCCGTGGACGTGGCCCTTACCGCCCTCAGGCTCGATTCCGAAGACGTGACCATCGTCTGCCTGGAAAAGCGGGATGAGATGCCGGCCTGGGACTACGAGATCTCAGAAGCCCTGGAAGAAGGGGTAAAGATCGTCAATTCCTTAGGTCCCATCGGATTCCACGGCACCGGGGACAAGGTGTCGGAGGTCAGCTTCCAGGAATGCCTTGCCGTATTTGACGACGACGGCCGGTTTAACCCCAGGTTCGACAATTGTAAGCTCACCACGCATGAGGCGGACAACGTCATCGTGGCCATCGGCCAGACCGGGGAAACCGGGTTTGCCGAAAAAGAAGGCATCCGGCTCACCCCCGCAGGCGGGCTTGAAGCAGACCCGATTACCCTCCAGACGCCCATGGACTGGGTATTTTCCGGCGGAGACGCCGTTTACGGCCCCAAATCCGTGGTGGATGCCGTCGCCTCGGGCAAAACCGCGGCTGAATCCATCCACCGGTTTATCAACGGCCTGGACCTGAAAGAGGGCCGGGAAACCTCCCTGGCGTTTGAGAAACCGGGCATCATGGACGTCCCCAGGATGGAACGGGTGCTCCCGGCACAGATTTCCCCGGCGGACCGCCGGGGAAATTTCCGGGAAGTCACTCTGGGGCTGGACCTGAAACTTGCGGAACAGGAAGCGGCCAGATGCCTGTCCTGCGGAATCTGCTCGGAATGTTATCAATGCGTGGACGCCTGCGTGGCCGGGGCCGTGGACCACACCATGGCTGATGAAGCCGTCACCATCAATGTGGGCGCAGTTATTGCCGCACCCGGGTTTGAGGCCTTTGACCCCGCCCCCCATGCCCAGTATAACTATCTTTCCCATCCCAATGTGGTCACCAGTCTGGAATTCGAGCGGATCCTCTCGGCCTCCGGGCCCTACCAGGGTCATCTGGTGCGGCCCTCGGACCAGGCGGAACCCCGGAAGATCGCCTGGCTCCAGTGCACGGGGTCCAGGGACATGAACACTTGCGACAATTCTTATTGTTCCTCGGTCTGCTGCATGTATGCGGTAAAACAGACCGTGATCGCCAAAGAGCATTCACCGGTGGAACTGGACACAGCGGTTTTCTTCATGGACATGCGGACCTTTGGCAAGGAGTTCGACCGATACTGTCTGCGGGCGGAAAACGACCACGGGGTCCGTTTTGTCAGATCCCGGGTCCACACCGTGGAAGAGGCGGACAACGGGGGACTTTTTTTGCGGTACGTCACCGAGGACGGCAGGCTTGACCAGGAGGCATTCGACATGGTGGTTCTCTCCGTGGGCCTGGTGTCCGGTGAGAAGAACGCGGACCTGGCAAAGGCCCTGGATATCACGCGCAACGCCCACGGTTTTGCCCATACCAGCGACCTTTCCCCCATTGCGGCCACAAGGCCGGGCATCTTCACCTGCGGTGCCTTCCAGGGGCCCAAGGATATCCCCGCCTCGGTCATGGAGGCATCCGCGGCAGCGGCTGCAGCGGCCCGGGCCCTGGCCCCCGCCCGCCACACCGAAACCCGGCAAAAGGAACTGCCCCCGGAAATCGATGTGTCCGGCCAGCCCCCGAGAATCGGGGTCTTTGTCTGCAACTGCGGCATCAATATCGGCGGTATCGCGGATGTGCCGGCGGTAAGGGAGTTTGCCAGAAGCCTGCCCAACGTGGTCCATGTGGAGGACAACCTTTTCACCTGTTCCCAGGACACTCAGGACAAGATGAAAGATGTCATCCGGGAAAACGATATCAACCGGGTAGTGGTGGCCTCCTGCTCCCCCCGTACCCATGAACCCCTGTTCCAGGAAACCATCCGGGAAGCCGGCCTCAACAAGTACCTTTTTGAAATGGCCAATATCAGGGATCAGAACACCTGGGTCCACATGAACACCCCCGACATCGCCACCCGCAAGGCCTGTGACCTGGTGTCCATGGCCGTGGCCAAGGCCAACTGGGTGGAGCCCCTTTACCAGACACCACTTTCCGTAGTAAAACGCCTGCTGGTGGTGGGCGGGGGCGTAGCCGGCCTGGAGGCGGCCATGTCCGCAGCCGGCCAGGGCTTTGACGTATCCTTAGTGGAACGCGGAGACACGCTGGGCGGCGTGGCCCGCCGCCTTCTGACCACAGCCGGCGGTGAGGCGGTCCCCTCTTACCTGGACAACCTTGTCCGGCAGGTCACGGCCCACAAGCGCATCCAGGTCTACCTCAACGCCGAGGTGGTGGAAACCTCGGGCATCACGGGCAGTTTTACCACCCAAATCCTGGTCAAGGGACAGGACAGCTCTCCCAAGGTCGCCGCCAAGACCCTTTCCCACGGCGCCACCGTCCTGGCCACGGGCGGCAATGAACTTTCCGCCGGTGACCCCGCATTGGAAAACTACCTTTACGGCAGCCATCCCCGGGTGTTCACCCACCTGGACCTGAACACCCGGCTTGCCGATCCTGACAGCGAAATTTTCAAGGCGGCGTCCGTGGTATTCATCCAGTGCGTGGGCGCAAGAACCGAGGAACGGCAATACTGCTCCAAGGTCTGCTGCACCGGCACCATGGCCAAGGCCATCAAACTCAAAGAGGCCAATCCATCCACGGATATCTATGTGCTTTACCGGGACATCCGGACCTACGGTACCCGGGAAACACTTTATACCAGGGCCAGGGAGCTGGGAGTCATTTTTATCCGGTACGATTTACAAACACCCCCCAGGGTCGAGACAGCCAACGACGACACCCTTGAGGTGATCGTTGAAGAAAAAATCCTGGGCCGGGAGATGACCATCCGGGCCGATGCCCTGGTGCTGGCGGCAGCCGTGGTCCCCAACCCGAACAAGGAACTCTTCGATCTTTTCAAGGTGCCGGTGAACGCGGACGGTTTTCTCAATGAGGCCCATGCCAAGCTCAGGCCCGTGGATTTTTCCTCGGACGGCATCTTTCTGGCAGGGCTGGTGCACTATCCCAAACCCCTGGACGAATCCGTGTCCCAGGGTATGGCCGCAGCCTCACGGGCAGCCACCGTGCTGTCCCGGGACCACATCCTTGTGGGCGGAGTGGTGGCGGAAAACCGCCACCCGGACAAGTGTGCCAGATGCCTGGTTTGCGTCCGTTCATGCCCCTACGGCGTCCCCCGGGTGGAAAAAGGGGCCGCCGTGATCGAACCCGCCCTTTGTCACGGGTGCGGGGTCTGCGCTGCGGAATGTCCGGCCAAGATTATCACCCTGAATCACTTCACGGACCTGCAGATCAACCAGAAATCCAAGGCCCTGTTTGCCTGAGATCGTTTGTTTAATCTTGTTTGCCTGACAAAGGAGGAGATCATGACAGAAAATCCGGCCCCCGGAACCCCGGAACCCAGAATCGTTGCCTTTTGCTGCAAGTACTGCGCATATGCGGCAGCGGACCTGGCCGGGTCCATGCGGCTGTCCTATCCGGCCGACCTGAAAATTATCCAGGTGCCCTGCACAGGAAGAATCGATGTAATCCATATGCTCAAGGCCCTTGAAGAAGGTGCGGACGGCGTCATGCTGGCCGGATGCCTGGAAGGGGAATGCCACTTCCTTGCGGGCAATCTCAAGGCTAAGGCCCGGGTTGGCCAGGTGAAAAAAATCCTCACGGAAATAAAAATGGACCCGGGCCGGGTGGAGATGTTCAACCTGTCTTCGGCCATGGGCGCAAGGTTTGCCGAGATTGCCACTGAAATGGCGGAACGGATACGCGGCCTTGGCCCGAGCCCGGTTCCCAAAAAACCAAAGAAAGCGGCAGCGGCCTGATACTTGTCCCATGCTGGGATTCACCCACGACTGATAAGGATGTTACGATTATGATTATTGCACGGAAAAAACCCATTGAGGAAATCCTGTCCGATATCGCGCCCTATGACCGGATCCTGATTCTGGGATGCAACGAATGCGTCACTGTCTGCGAGGCCGGCGGGAAAAAAGAAGTGGAAGTGCTGGCCTCAGCCCTCTCCCTCTACCATCTGAACCGGAGAGATAAAAAAACCTTTGGGGAGATGACCCTGGAGCGCCAGTGCGACCGGGAATACCTGGAGGAGATCAGGCCGGTTCAGGACGACTGGGATGCCGTTCTCTCCCTGGCCTGCGGGGTGGGGGTCCAGTTCACCGCGGAAACCTTTCCGAAACTTCCCCTGCTGCCCGGGGTGGATACCATCTGCCTGGGCGCCAACGAGGACAGGGGCCTGTGGACCGAACGCTGCCAGGCCTGCGGCTCCTGCGTTTTGGCGAAAACCGCCGGGATCTGCCCGGTATCCAGGTGTGCCAAGCGGCTTCTCAACGGCCCTTGTGGGGGATCTGCCAACGGCAAGTGCGAGCTGGGGGCGGATACGAACTGCGCCTGGCAACTCATCGTTGACCGGCTCAAGGCGCTGGACCGCATGGCAGACTATGAAACCGTCGCCCCTATCAAGGACTGGTCCACAGACAGGGCCGGGGGCCCCAGAACCGTCACCCGGGAGGGCATACAGATATGAACGAAACCGTTACATCCCAGAGCAGACTTGAACGCATCCTCACATCCGGCCGGCTGGCCGTCACCTCCGAATGCGGCCCTCCCAGGGGCAGTGATCCGTCAGCGGTGCGGGAAAAAGGGCGCCTGATCAAAGATCATGTGGACGCGGTGAACGTCACGGACAACCAGACCGCCATGACCCGGATGTGCTCCCTTGCCGCCTGCATCCACCTCAAACAAGAGGGCATTGAGCCCGTACTCCAGATGGTGACCCGGGACCGCAACCGGGTGGCCCTGCAAAGCGATATTTTAGGGGCAGCCTCCTTTGACATTCCCAATATGCTCTGCCTCTCCGGTGACCACCAGAGTTTCGGGGACTGCGCCCAGGGCCAGAACGTCCATGACCTGGATTCCATGCAGCTGGTCCAGACCGCCTGCCACATGAGGGACCAGGGGAAATTTTTAGGGGGCGCCGATATCAAACGCCCCCCTGCCCTGTTCGTGGGGGCGGCGGCCAACCCCTTTGCCGATCCCTTTGAGATCCGGATTCCAAGGCTTGCCAAAAAAATCGCCTGCGGTGCCCAGTTCATCCAGACCCAGTGCATCTACAACATTGATAAGTTCAAGGCGTGGATGCACAGGGCCGTAGACCGGGGGCTGACGGAACGAGCCTTTATCATGGCCGGCATGACCCCCATGAAATCCGTGGGTATGGCCAAGTACATGAAAACCAAGGTGCCGGGCATGGATGTGCCGGACGCCATCATCAAACGGCTTTCCGGGGTGGAAAAGAAAAAACAGGCCCAGGAAGGCATTGATATCTGCGTGGAGCATATCCTTGAACTCTCCGAAGTGCCTGGGGTGGCAGGTTTCCACATCATGGCCATCGAATGGGAGGAAAAGGTGCCTGAGATCGTTGAGCGGGCAAAACTGTTTCCCCGTCCAGCAATCGACGAATAGGTTCCGCCAGGGCCCTGTTGCAGCCTCCGGTACGATTCCACTGGAGAGGATTTGCAACAGGGCCTTTTCATTTTCCGCCGTCCCGTTTTTTTTTCCGCCATCCCGGGGGGCCGCCCGGCCGGCAGCGCCAGGTGTCCGGCAAGGCAATGGAATCTGAGGGCACTGGATTACCGGCTCTCCCGGATGCTCTTCAAACCGTTTTTCGCCTGCACCAATCCGGTACCGATCCGGTCAATCTGGCGAATAAATGCAGAGGCGTTGTTCCGGCTGTCCAGAGGGAATCCGTCAAACGCCCCCTGGACCCGCCTCTGGGCCACGCCGACCATGAACCGGTTAAAGCAGGTCTTGAATTCCGGAGCGTCGGCAGTTTCCTCTCCTGTCCGGACATAGTCCTCCAACTGGAGATATAGGGCGTCAATCGTGTCCATGAGTTCTTCTAGCTCCGGGCGAATGGCCCCCCTGACCCCTCCTGAGGACCGGCCCACGATGGAGGCCATGGCCGTGAAGGTGCCATGGATGCGGGAGAACACGTCCACCAGGTTCATCAACTCCTGGCGCTGCCGCGCCACCAACCCGGGTTCAATGGCGGCGTCGTTGCATTTTTCAGTGGCGGCCTCAAGCTGGGTCCTGGCCCTGATCCGGTCAGACAGCAGAGCTTCCATATCCGGGCCGTCACTGAAGTAGGCGTTGCGTAGTTCCCGGAAATGGCTGTGCTGGGCCGCCACCAGATCACCCAGGGCCTTCCTGAGATTCTTCCTGGCAAAGTTGGGCCAGACCAGAAAGGCGGCGGCCAGGCCGATGCCCAGCCCCAGTACCGTATCAAACAGCCGTTCCGCACCGCTATGCCAGAGCTGAGGGAAGGTTGAACTCAAAATCAGGACAATGGGTGCCGTCAGAAAGCTGATAAAAAGAATATAGTTCCGGTCCTTGAAATAAAACATCCAGAAAAGCATAACAAAGGCCAGGCCGCCAATGGCCAAGGCGGGCAGGCGCAGATAGGCCAGCGCCACCCCCAGGATAACCCCGGTAAGGGTTCCGGCCATCCGCCGCCAGCTGATATTCAGGGTGCCGCCAAGAGAGGGCCGCATGACCACCAGCACGGTGATGGGAACCCACAGGGCATGGGAAAGATCGAGATGTCGCACCAGTGCCACTGCTGCAGTGATGGCAACGGCGGCCCGCAGGGCATGACGAAACAAGGGGGAGCCGGGGCGCAGTTCGCCCATAAGACGTGATAGTGATTTAGATGCCATGGTGATCCGCCTTCAGGTTGAACCGCTGATCAGCCAGGGCCATCATATCACGAAGCTCCCGGGCGACACTTTTCAGCTCATAGACAGCTCCCCAGGCCTCCATGAACTGCTCCTGGGACTCTTCCCCGCGTTGGTATCCCTTCATCTCCACAAGGGTGTTCTGGATTTTTTCAATTTCCGAAAACACAGGGTCGAAATCCGGCCGGGCATAGGTGGCGGATTTCATCCCTGAAAAGGCGTCAAACGCCTCTATGATGCCGGACGATGCTGAATCAAATCCATTTTTCAGTATGTCGAAATCCGGCCTGTTGTCGCAGAAACCGATATGCTGTGACAGCCCCACCAGGGCTTCGTACAGCCGGATCAGGCCGAAGTAATACAGGCCGGCCCCCCCGGAAAAAGCACTGCCTTTTAGGGGATCTATGTTGAAACTTTCCATAAATATTCTATAGCGCCTTATTGAGGTCATGGCTTCGGCACTCATATACTCAAGGCTGGCGTCGGTGACCCTGGGATTGCGCACACGGGCACTGAGCCCGTCAAAAAAGGTACCCATGTCTTCAACCGCCAGACACGCCGATGAGAGCAGCGCCTTATTCGGATCAAAGGGCCAGAGATAAAAGTTCACCCAGAAGGCAATCAATCCGCCCCCCAGAAGACAAAGGGACCGCATCAGCGCAGGTCCGGTACCGGCAGGTTCAAAAACGGATATCATGGAAACCACGAGGCAGCCGATGCCGAGTATGGATGCGGACACCCCCATGGATGCAACAAAAAAGCAAACAAATGAGAGGAGAAAAACCAGGGATAAACTCAAAACAGAATGGCCCGCGGCTATTGCGGCAAGGGGTACGGTCACCGAGACCGTCCCCAGTAGAATGTGGGAGTACACTTTGCGCCGTTCAAGGGTGCTGCCGGTACGGAACATCACGGTGCACAGGGAACCGATCAGCCACCACAGCAGCATCTGTCCCTTCAGGGAAAGCGCCATGGCCACTCCCATTGCGGCCAGGCAGCAAACAGTAGCCTTCCCGGCATACCGGGTAATGAAAAAACCTGGATCCGCAGGTCGTATGAACTTCAGATAAAATCTGTTTAAAAATCTTGGCATCTGTTGCATCGGTTCTTTTATGCCGGGTTAAAACGAAAAGCCCCGGCAGCGAAGGTTCGCTGCCGGGGCTTTGTCGGTCCTGTATCAGATCGGATATCTGCTAATCAAAAATCAGTTCAATCTGAACCATGGGGGCAACGTCGCCCTTTCTGGGACCCAGTTTGGTGATTCTTGTGTATCCGCCCTGTCTTGAGTTGAACTTCTCTGCAACCTCGTCAAAGAGGGTATGCACAACATCTTTTTCACGGATCACGGCCAGGGCCTGGCGTCTGGCGTGGAGATCCCCACGCTTGGCCAGGGTGATCATTTTATCTGCGATTTTTCTAAGACCCTTGGCCTTGGCTTCAGTGGTCTTGATGCTGTTGTGTTTGAACAGAGAAGTTACCATGTTTCTAAACATCGCCTTTCTGTGGGCAGAGGTCCTGTTCAGTTTCAATACGGATTTTCTATGCTTCATGGTAAGTTATTCTCCTTCCTGATTGTTCTCATCTTCCGGCGGTTCAAATCCTTCGAGATCCATCCCCAGGGAAAGTCCCATGGAACTTAAGACTTCTTTGATTTCGTTCAGTGATTTTCGTCCGAAATTCTTGGTTTTGAGCATTTCGCTGTCAGTTTTCTGTACCAGCTGGTAGATGGTATGGATTCTGGCGTTTTTCAGACAATTGGAACTTCTGACGGAGAGTTCCAGTTCGTCCACGGACCGGTAGATGTTTTCGTTGAATTCCTTGTCACCGTCGTCTCTTTTGACTTCAACGTCGTCCGGTTCGAGCTCTTCATCAAAGTTGATGAAGGGATTCATCTGCTCTTTCAGGATTTTTGCCCCGTAGGCAACAGAGTCGTCAGGGCTGACGCTGCCATCTGTCCAGACTTCAAGGGTGAGCTTGTCATAGTCTGTTTTCTGCCCGATTCGGGAGGTACCCACCACGTATTTCACCCGTTTGATGGGGGAGAATACGGAGTCAATGGGAATGGTACCGATGGGGGCATCATCATCCTTGTTGGCAGATGCAAGGGCGTATCCTTTTCCGGTTTTAACCACCATGACCATATTCAATGCGCCGTTCTTGTTGACTGTGGCGATATGTTGCTCAGGGTTGAGGATTTCTACTTTTCCGTCCGGGCTGGTGATATCAGCACCGGTGACCTCTGCCTCACCACTGACGTTCAGGGTAAGGATTTTATCTTCAGTGTCGGCAACCCTGAGTTTGAGCTCCTTCAGGTTGAGGATGATTTCAGAGACATCTTCTCTAACATCAGAAATAACGCTGTATTCATGAAGGGCATCATCGAATTTCACAGACACTATGGCAGCACCGTAGATGGATGAAAGGATGATCCGACGCAGGGAGTTACCGATGGTGATACCATATCCCCTTTCCAGGGGTTCACAGACGAACTTGCCGTAAGTGGATGTGGTGGTAACATCAAGCTTTTCCGGTCTGATCATGTCTCGCCAGTTTACATATGCAAGGTTCTCAGATGACATTTAAATCTCCTGAATAAATATTTGGATATACCATGTAATGATACACCGATTATTTAGAGTAGAGCTCGACGATCAACTGTTCCTGGATGGGCAGCGTGATATCTTCCCTTGCAGGGACACCCTTTACTTCGCCTTTGAATTTTTCTTTATCGATTTCAAGCCACTGGGGCACGCCGCGTCTTACAATGGCTTCCAGGGAATCTGTGATAGCCTGGATAGCCTTGCTTTTTTCGCGAAGTTCGATAACGTCACCTTTTTTCACCTGATAGGAAGGAATATTAACCTTTTTACCGTTGACGGTGAAGTGATTGTGACGAACAAAGTGCCTGCCCTGGTTTCTGGAATTTACAAACCCAAGACGGAACACGGTGTTGTCCAGACGTGTTTCCAGCAAAGACAGCAGGTTGGTACCGGTGATACCTTTCTGGCGGTCTGCTTTCTTGAAAGCGATTCTAAACTGTTTTTCAGATACGCCATAGATACGGCGTACTTTCTGTTTTTCACGAAGCTGAATACCGTAGTCAGACTGTTTGCTTCTCTTCTGGCCGTGCTCTCCCGGAGGAAAGCCCCTTCTGTCAAAACTGCATTTGTCTGAGAAACAACGGTCGCCCTTCAGAAAGAGCTTCATATTTTCGCGTCTGCACTGACGGCAGACAGATCCTCTATATCTTGCCAACGTTTCCTCCTTTATCGGTCCGGATAAAGTTTACACTTATAAATGTGTTCGTATCCAATCAACCGAATATGGTTACGGATAATGAAATTGTTCTTTATGCGTTTCTTTTAACTAAACGCGTCTTCTCTTGGGCGGGCGGCAGCCGTTATGGGGAACCGGAGTCACATCCTTGATCATGGAGATGTTGAACCCAAGGGCGTGCAGGGCACGCAGTGCGGATTCTCTTCCGGGTCCGGGACCTTTGACAAAAACGCCCACGTTTTTCATACCATGTTCCATGGCCTTGGCACCGGCATCTTCTGCAACCAGCTTGGCAGCAAAGGGAGTGGACTTTCTGGAGCCCTTGAAACCCTGCATGCCGGCAGAAGACCAGGAGATGGTGTTGCCGTTTTCATCGGCGATGGTCACGATGGTGTTGTTAAAGGTAGACTGAATATGCACAATACCTGTGGAAATATTCTTTTTCACCCGTTTTTTAGCAACGGTTTTTTTAGACTTCTTTGCCATAATAATTTACCTTTTTAAGCTTAACCTATTTTTTCTTTTTAACTGCAGCGCGTTTGGGACCTTTTCTGGTTCTGGCGTTGGTGCTGGTCCGCTGTCCGTGGCAGGGAAGGCCTTTACGATGGCGAAGTCCTCTGTAGCAGCCCAGGTCCATGAGACGCTTGATGTTCATGGAGACTTCAGATCTGAGTTCACCTTCCACCTTGAATTCGGCGTCGATAACCTTTCTGATGTCATTTACCTGGTCTTCGGTCAGGTCCATGGCTTTGGTTGTGTGTTCAATACCCGCTTTGTCGAGTATCACTTTGGATCTGCTGCTGCCGATACCATAGATATAGGTTAAAGCGATCCAAGCATGCTTGTCTTTCGGTAAGTCAACTCCTGCAATACGTGCCAAATTTCTTCTCCCTATCCCTGACGCTGTTTGTGGCGTTTGTTAACACAAATGACTCTAACGACACCACGCCGTTTGATGACTTTACAGTCCCTGCAAATCTTTTTAACAGATGCTCTTACTTTCATCCATTTGCTCCTAGTCTCGAATTGAGATTGAATATCTTAGGTAAGTGCCGGGCCAAAAGAGGCCCGGTACCCACTTATTTATATCTATACGTTATTCTTCCGCGGCTCAGGTCGTAGGGTGAAATCTCCACGGTCACTTTGTCTCCGGGCAGGATCTTGATAAAGTGCATTCTCATTTTCCCGGAAATGTGTGCCAGCAGCACGTGGCCGTTCTCCAGTTCCACTCTGAACATGGCATTGGGAAGGGTTTCAAGGACTTTCCCGTCGACTTTTATGGGTTCTTCTTTGGCCATAATCTTAAATTAAGTCTCCTTCGTGTGAATGGTTTAGGATCTACCCTTAATCCGCTTGCCGCCTGACCGTCCCAGGAATCCATCGTAGTTACCTGTAATGAGGTGGGATTCGATCTGGGAAATGGTGTCTATGGAGACACCCACAACGATGAGCAGTGCGGTGCCGCCGAAGTAAAACGGTACGTTGAATTTATCCATGAGCACGGTGGGCAGTACGCAGACCGCGGACACGTAGAGGGCGCCGCCGACAGTGATGCGGGTGAGCACCCGATCGATGTATTCGGCAGTCCGTTTGCCCGGTCTGATACCTGGAATGTACCCGCCGTTCTTTTTCATGTTTTCCGCCACGTCTTCGGGGTTGAACTGTACTGCTGTATAAAAGAAACAGAAGAACACGATAAACCCAACGTAAAGCAGGTAGTACCATACGGTCCCCGGGCTGAACAATGCCGCCACGGTCTGCAGCACCGGCAGGTTGCCGAACTGCGCCAATGTGGTGGGGAACATGATGATAGACGATGCAAAGATCGGCGGAATAACACCGGCTGTATTTATTTTGAGCGGCAGATGGGATGTCTGTCCGCCGTACATTTTCCTGCCCACCACCCGCTTGGCGTAGTGGACCGGTATTCTGCGCTGGGCCTGCTCCATGAAAATGATGCCGGCAACCACCGCAACCATAACCGCAATAAGGACGATGGCTGAGAAAACACCCATCTCACCGGTACTCAGCAGACGGGTCATGTTGATCCCGGCAGAGGGCATGTTGGCCACGATACCGGCAAAGATGATCAGGGAGATACCGTTGCCGATACCTCTTTCGGTGATCTGCTCACCCAGCCACATGATAAACGCGGTACCTGCTGTCAGGGTGATAATGGTTATCAGCCTGAATGCCCAACCCGGATAAGGTACGATGGGTACCCCGGCCGGAGAGGTCATGGATTCCAGACCCACGGCAATACCGAAGCCCTGGATGATACTCAGCACAACGGTACCGTACCGGGTATACTGGGTTTTCTTTTTCCGACCGGCGTCCCCCTCCTTCTTGAGTTGCTCAAGATGGGGGACCACCACGGTCATCAGCTCCAGGATAATGGAGGCACTGATATAGGGCATAATGCCCAGGGCGAAAATACTTAAGCGTTCCAGCGCCCCCCCCGAGAACATATTAAACATGGAGAATAGGGTCCCTGAGGCCGCGGCAAAAAAAGATTCCAGGGCCGCTCCGTCGATTCCCGGGGTGGGTACGTGTACGCCCACCCGGTATACGAAGAGAAGTGCCAGGGTAATCAGAATTTTCCGCTTGAGTTCAGGAAGTTTCATCAAATTCTGGTAACTGTTCTCGATCATCTGTACTATCCTTAAATCCTAGTTATTCAACACTGCCGCCGGCAGCTTCGATTTTTTCCCGGGCGGTTTTGGAAACCAGAACGTTTTTCAAAGACAGCTTTTTGCTGACCTCGCCGTTCCCAAGGACTTTTACACCGTCTACCTGCCCTTTGACAAGTCCGGCGTCTCGGAGCACATCAATATCGATGGTGGCCCCGTCGTCAAAACGGTCCAGATCCTTGACATTGAGGATGGCGTTGTTGGTTTTAAAATAAAAGTTTTTAAACCCGCGCTTGGGCAGACGTCTGTAGATGGGCATCTGTCCGCCTTCGAAACCGGGGCGTACGGAGCCGCCGGAACGGGCCTTAAGGCCTTTGTGTCCCCGGGTGGAGGTTTTACCCATACCGGAACCGGGACCGCGGCCTACTCTTTTTCTGTTTTTTCTGCTACCGGGTGCGGGAGCCAGATCGTGAAGCTGCATCTTATACCTCCTCTACTTTCACCAGGTGTGAAACTTTTCTAATCTGCCCCTGGATCACAGGGGTGTTTTCGTGCTCCACCGTATGGTGCATCTTTCTGATGCCCAGGGAGCTGATGATCCGGCCCTGAATGGCCGGCCGCCCGATGGTGCTTCTTATCTGCGTAATCTTGATCTTGTCAGCCATTGTCTACCTCTTAAAGCTCTTCAGGTTTAAGGCCACGTCTTTTGGCGACTTCCTCTTTGGTGCACAAAGACTGAAGACCCTGCATGGTCGCTCTGACGATGTTCTGGGTGTTGTGGGTACCGATGCACTTGGTCAGGATATCGGTGACGCCGGCTGCCTCAAGGACCGCGCGGATGCCGCCGCCTGCAATCAGACCGGTACCGGGGGAGGCAGGCTTTAAGAGAACCCGGCCTGCGCCGGCTTTGCCAACCACCTCAAAAGGTACGGTGCCGTTGAGAAGCGATACTTTAACCATGTTTCTTTTGGCCTTTTCCATGCCCTTTTTAATGGCTTCGGGGACCTCAGTGGCCTTGCCCAGACCGTATCCTACGCTGCCTTCACCGTCGCCCACTACTACAAGGGCGGAAAAGGAGAAGTTCCTGCCGCCTTTTACGACCTTTGCAACGCGATTGATCCGGACGACCTTATCTATTAAACCAGTATCTTCCATCTGCTGTTGTTGTCTTGCCAAGGGTGTTCCTCCTTATTTAGAATTCAAGACCGGCTTCGCGGGCACCCTCGGAGAGAGCTTTTACGCGTCCGTGGTAAAGAAAGCCGTTCCGGTCGAGAACCACTTTTTTAACGCCCTTGTCCAGGGCTCGTTTGCCGATGAGGGTGCCAATCGCCTTTGCAACGTCCTGTTTTTTACCTTCAACAGGGGCATCCTTGTACTCGGGATCGAGTGTGGATGCGGATGCAAGGGTTTCTCCCTTGGTGTCGTCAATGACCTGGGCGTAGATGTGCTTGGCGCTTCTGAATACGCTCAGTCTCGGGCGATCCTGACTGCCGAAAATATTCTTTCTGATACGTTTTTTTCTTTTAAGCCTGCCTTTAAGCCTTGGTGATGTATTTGCCATAATCTATATATCCCACCTATTAATCTTTACCAGCAGTCTTACCTGCTTTTCTGATGATTCTTTCGTCAGCATACATGATGCCTTTGCCCTTGTAGGGCTCGGGAGGTCTTAGATCTCTGATGTTTGCTGCGGCCTGGCCCAAAAGCTCTTTATCGATACTGGATAGGGTAACTTCCACGTTCTTGTCCACGGCGGCACTAACGCCTTCGGGAAGAGGAAATTCCACCGGATTGGAGTAGCCCACGTTGAGAACCAGGTTTTTGCCCTGGGTTTCAGCGCGGTACCCGATACCGGAAAGTATCAGTTTCTTTTCGTACCCTTCGGTAACGCCGTGAACCATGTTAAAGATCAAGGATCTGAACAGGCCCTGGAGCGCTACTTTTTTCTTATCGTTCATGTCAGTGCTGACGTTCAGCACGTTGTCGTTGATTTCAACGTTGACTGCCGGGTGCAGTTTACGGCCAAGGCTGCCTTTGGGGCCTTTTACATTGATGTTTTCTCCATCAAGGGTAATTTGAACCTTGTCGGGAAGCTGAACCGGCTGTTTTCCTATACGTGACATTATTTAACTCCTGTCTTACCAAACGTTACAAAGAACTTCACCGCCGACATTCGCTTCGCAAGCCTGCTTGTCTGTCATCAACCCCTTTGAAGTTGAGATGATGGAAATGCCCAGGCCGTTTAAAACCGGCTTAAAATTTTTCGCTTTGCTGTAAACCCTGCAGGAGGGTTTGCTTACGCGTTCAATACCAAAGATCGTGGGGTTGCCGTGGGACACATATTTCAGGTACACGCGGATTACACCCTGGGTCTCATTTTCAAGGAATTTGTAATCTTTGATATAGCCTTGCTCTTTCAGCACCCGCACCATGTCAAGCTTGATCTTTGATCCGGGGATATCCACTTGGGCCAGACCTGCTTTGCCACCGTTTCTGATGATTGTCAGCATGTCTGCAATTGGATCACTAATTGCCATTTGTAATTCTCCTTAAAGTAAAACTCTAGTATCTTGATCAGAATCTAGTTGTTTATATCTTTTATCTTACCAGCTTGATTTGGTTACGCCGGGAAGTTTACCTTCAGAAGCAAGTGTTCTGAAACAGATTCTGCAGATACCAGCTTTTCTGATAAATGCTCTTGGTCTACCGCATAAAGGGCATCTGTTGTACGCGCGTACGCTGAATTTGGGTTTTCTCTGCGCCTTTGCGATTAAAGATTTTTTAGCCAAGCTCTCCTCCTTTAGGTCCTATTTTTTAAAGGGCATTCCCATGAGTTTCAGGAATTCTTTCCCTTCTTCATCGGTTTTGGCTGATGTGACAACCGTTATGTTCAGACCCTTGATGTCATCGACCTTGTCATAGTCGATCTCAGGGAAAATGATGTGCTCGGTGATGCCCAGGCTGTAGTTGCCGCGGCCGTCAAAAGCTTTTCCGGAGATTCCCCGAAAGTCCCTTACACGGGGAAGAGCGATGTTGATCAGTCTGTCCATGAAATCATACATCTTTTCCCGGCGAAGGGTCACCTTGCACCCGATGGGCAGGTCCGCACGAAGTTTGAAGTTCGCGATGGGTTTTTTAGCCCGTGTGATAACGGCCTTCTGCCCTGCGATCAGGGTGAGTTCCTGGGCTGCGGTTTCAACAATTTTAGGGTTCTGTACCGCTGCACCAAGCCCCATGTTCAACACGATTTTTTCCAGCCTGGGCACCTCACAAGGATTTTTGTATTCAAAGGTTTCCTTGAGCTTGGGTGCGACTTCGCTGGTGTATTTTTCTTTAAGCGTGGTCATTTAATTTCTCCGGCTTTGGGTTATGCATCGATCTGCTGGTCGCATTTCTTGCAGATTCTCACCCGTTTTCCATCTTCCAGTTCCTTGATACCGATACGGGTCGGTTTCACGCAGGCATTGCACATAATCATCAGGTTGGAAATGTCGATGGGCATCGCCTTTTCAACGATTCCGCCCTGGGGGTTTGCCTGGGTGGGGCGCTGGTGAACCTTTACAACGTTAACGTTTTCAACGACGACCCGGCTGGTCTTCTTAACCACCTTGAGGACCTTACCGATCTTGCCTTTGTCCTTGCCGGCGAGAACCTTTACCTTATCGTCTTTTTTTATTCTGATTTTCATTCGTCTAATTCTCCACTGACTTAAAGTACGTCCGGCGCAAGGGAAACGATTTTCATGAACCGTTTCGCTCTCAATTCCCTGGCAACAGGTCCGAAGATACGGGTACCGATGGGCTCGTTATTCTTGTTGATGATAACGGCTGAGTTGTCATCAAACCTGATGGAAGAGCCGTCGGGACGGGCAATCTCTTTTTTTGTCCGCACGATGACGGCCTGGAGGATGTCGCCTTTGCTCACCTTGGAGTTGGGAATGGCTTCCTTTACGGAAACGGTGATGATGTCACCAATGGTGGCGTAGCGTCTCTTGGATCCGCCAAGCACCTTGATGCAGTACAATTCCTTTGCCCCTGAGTTGTCGGCAACAGTCAGTCTGGTTTCACTCTGAATCATAATTGTACTCCTTAAAAGCTAGACCGCTTTTTTAACAATCTCGGTTACCCGGAAACGTTTCAGCTTGCTCAGAGGTCTGGTTTCAATGATTTTTACTTCATCACCGATTCTGCACTCGTTTCTCTCGTCATGGGCGTGATATTTTTTGTACCGTTTAATGTATTTTTTGTACACTTTGTGCTGTACAAATCTTTCGACCCGGACAACCACGGATTTGTCCATTTTGTCGGACACGATCAGACCGATCAGCTCTTTTTTATTGCTTTTAGTATTTTCCATATCAATAACTCTTACATTAGCTAATGTTGATGTTCATTTGTTTTGAAACTGTGTAGAGTCTGGCGATGTCTTTTCTGACATTTGAAAGCGTAGCGGTGTTCTCAAGCTGTCCAACATCATTCTGGAAACGAAGATTGAAAAGTTCTTTTTTAAGTTCCGCGAGCTTTTCTTTAATCTGATCTGCGTCCATATCTCTAATTTCACTGGCTTTCATCACTTAACTCCTCTCCACAAAACGGGTTTTTACGGAAAGTTTTCTTGCGGCAAGCCGCAGGGCTTCCTTAGCCAGTTCCCTATCGACCCCTTCCATTTCGTAGAGGATCTTTCCTGGTTTTACCCTGGCCACCCAGGCTTCGGTTGCACCTTTACCCTTACCCATCCTGACTTCTGCAGGCTTCTTGGTAATGGGTTTGTCAGGGAAGAACCGGATCCAGGTTTTGCCCTGTCTTTTGGCCTTTCTGGTCATGGCAACACGGGCGGCTTCAATCTGTCTTGCATTCACGTATCCGCATTCCACGGCCTGGAGACCGAAGTCACCGAAGCTCAGGGTGTTGCCGCGGGAGGGAGTACCCTTGGTTCTGCCGCGGAACTGTTTACGGAATTTAATATTTTTTGGACTAAGCATTTGCTCTATCTCCTAAATCGCCTCTAAAATTACTTGACTGGCAGTGCCTGCTCACCTGCACTAATGACTTCGCCCTTGAATATGAACACCTTGATCCCGATGGCACCGTAGGTGGTTCTTGCTTCGATGAACCCGTAGTCCACGTCGGCTCTCAGGGTGTGCAGCGGAATCCGTCCTTCTTTGTACCACTCGGTTCTTGCCATTTCAGCGCCGCCCAGGCGGCCTGCGCAGATGATCTTGATCCCCTTGGCGCCAAATCTCATGGCTGAGGATACGCTTCTTTTCATGGCTCTTCTGAAGGCGATTCTTCTTTCCAGCTGGCTGGCGATATTCTCTGCCACGAGCTGGGCGTCAATTTCAGGTCTTCTGACCTCTTTGATATCGATCAGGACATCGGGGTTGAGCATCTTTTCCAACTCTGCTTTGAGCAGTGCGATTTCAGATCCCTTCTTACCGATGATGATACCGGGTCTTGCAGCAAAAACACGCAGCCTGATCTGTTTGGAAAATCTTTCAATCTCGATTTTGGAGATGCCCGCATGGTACAGCTTTTTCTTTAAGAATTTCCTGACTTTGAAATCTTCTTCAACAAAGCTGGCATAGTCTTTGTCCGCGTACCATCTGGAATCCCAAGTCCTGATGATGCCTAATCTTAATCCAGTAGGATGTACTTTCTGGCCCAAGCCTGTTCCTCCTTGTTTATGCGGTTTCTTCCACAATCACTGTTATATGACTGGTTCTCTTCAAAATGCGGGAGGCACGACCTCTTGCCCGCGGCCTGAACCGTTTCATGGATGGTCCATGATCAACAATCACGTTTTTCACTACCAGCTTGTCAACGTCCAGCTCATTGTTGTGCTCTGCATTGGCAATGGCGGACTGCAGGGTTTTATACATGATCCCTGCGGCCTTCAGCGGCATGAATTTCAGCAGTGTCAACGCAGCTTCTGCATTTTTACCTTTGATTTCACTGATGGGCAGACGAAGCTTGAACGGTGAAATTCTTGCATATCTTGTGGTTGCTTTAACTTCCATATCACTTATTCCTCTTTATCATGGGGATGGCAAGATTACCGTTTCTTGGCTTTCTTGTCTCCGGCATGACCCCAAAAAGTTCTTGTAGGTGAAAATTCACCAAGCTTATGTCCGACCATGTTCTCAGTCACGAATACGGGGATGAATTTTTTCCCGTTGTGAACCGCGAAGGTGACGCCTACCATGTCTGGTAAAATGGTGGACCGTCTGGACCAGGTTTTGATAACTTTATTGCTGTTGGACTTTTGGGCATCCAGAACCTTTTTGTAAAGCTCGGGTGCGATATAGGGTCCTTTTTTCAATGATCTTGGCATAATTATTCACCTATTATTTTCTTTTAGCCCTTCTTTTTACAATGTACTGATCGGTTCTGACGCTCTTGCGGGTTCTCTTACCCTTGGCAGGCACACCCCAGGGAGAACAGGGCTGACGACCACCGGAGGAACGGCCTTCGCCGCCGCCCATGGGATGGTCAACCGGGTTCATGGCAACACCGCGGACGGAGGGGCGTCTGCCCATCCAGCGGGTGCGGCCGGCTTTACCGATGCTAACATCGCCGTGTTTTTCGTTGCCCACACGACCGATGGTTGCCTTACACTGCAGATGAATCATGCGAACTTCACCTGAGGGCAGCAGTACCTGGGCATAGGTCCCTTCCTTTGCCATGAGCCGGGCGTAACCGCCGGCACTTCTGACAATCTGTCCACCTTTGTTGGCCTTGAGCTCAATGTTGTGGATACGGGTACCTGTGGGAATATTTTCCAGAGGAAGACAGTTGCCGGGCTTGATGTCGGCTTCGGGACCGGTTTCGAGGATGTCTCCCACTTTTACGTCAAGCGGTGCGATGATGTATCTTTTTTCACCGTCTGCGTAAGTCAGCAGTGCGATTCGCGCGCTTCTGTTGGGATCATACTCAATGGCGGAAACCTTGGCCGGAATCCCGTCCTTGTCTCTCTTGAAATCAATGATACGATATTTTTTCTTTGCACCGCCGCCTCTGTGCTTGGCGGTAATTCTTCCGTAAGCGTTGCGACCGGACCGTTTGTTGATCTTTTTGGTCAGCCGTCTTTCAGGTGTCGTCTTTGTAATCTCTTCAAAAGAAAGGTATTCCTGAGCACGTCTTCCGGGAGATGTCGGTTTTGTCTTAACTATTGTTGACATAAATGTACCTCTTTACACACCTTCAAAAAAATCGATTCTTTGTCCTGGCATCAGCGTAACGATGGCTTTTTTCCAGTCGTTTCTTTTACCGACAATTCTGCCGCGCTGTTTCACCTTGCCTTTGACCTGTACGGTTCTGACCTGTTTCACCTGGGTGTTGAAGGCCTTTTCAATGGCATCTTTGATCTCAACCCGGTTGGCTCTTTTGTCAACCTTGAAGGTAATCTGGTTGTGAAGCTCTTTTTGAAGGGTGGTTTTTTCAGTAACTACAGGGCCTCTGAGGATATCGTATTCTCTCATCTTAGCTTAACCTCCCCTTGATGTTCTCGATGCTGGATTCAACCAGCAGAAGGTTTTTAAACTTTAAAATGTCATAGACATTGAGACCTGCAGTTTTGATCACCTTTACGTCAGGAATGTTTCTTGAGGAAAGGGCGAGTTTCGTATCTTCGGTATCAGATACGATGAGAAGGTCTTCAAGGGCCATGGTCTTGAGTGTTTCGGCCAGGGCCTTGGTTTTGATTTCGGAAAGCTCAAGCGCGTCAACCACAAACAGGTTCTCGTCTTGCAGCTTTGCGCTCAGTGCCATTTTAAGGGCCAGCTTGCGGACCTTCTTGGGCACCTTGTACCCATAGGATCTCGGGCTGGGGCCAAAGATCACGCCGCCGCCTTTTCTCAAAGGGGACTTGACTGAGCCGGGCCGGGCGTTACCGGTGCCTTTCTGCCTGAAAAGTTTCTTAGTAGAGCCGGCAACTTGTCCACGAGTCTTAGACGCAGCTGTCCCAACCCGTTTTGAAACGAGCTGGGACCTTACGACTTCGTGAAGAACGTTTGTTTTGACCGGAATGCTGAATATTTCATCAGGCAGCTCTGTTTCAGACACTTTTTTACCTGCACTGTTTAATACATCTACAGCAGCCATTATTCTTCCTCTTAAATTTTGATCGACTATGCATCACTGCGAAAATTTTGCAATACCCATAGCCGCGTTGGTCTTTCTACTGATGGGCGTTCCCGGCACGCGTTATTCGTCGGGAGGCCAAATAAACTTCGTTATTTCACATCAGATTTCCGCACCTCGACAACGCCAGTCTTGAAGCCCGGGACTGCGCCCTTGACCAAAAGAAGGTTGTCGTCGTGCTTAATATCTACAATTGTCAAATTCTTGACTGTGGTTTTATCGGTACCCATGTGGCCGGGCATTCTTCTGCCCTTAATGACCTTTGCAGGCCATGCGGAGTTACCGATTGAACCGGGTTTTCTGTGGTTTCTGTTACCATGGGTTTCAGGCCCGCGGCTGAATCCGTGTCTCTTGATAGTGCCCTGAAAACCGCGACCTTTGGAGATCCCGGTAATGGTGACTTTTTCACCGATCTTGAACATATCCACGTTCAGGGTTGCACCTGCTTCCACATCTTCCACTGCGTCGGTTCTGAACTCTTTGAGAACGCGAAAGCCCTTGTCGGTAGCCTTTTTCAGGTGACCGGCCACAGGCTTGGTCAGTTTCTCAACAGGTTTCTCATCGAAGCCGAGCTGCAAAGCGGTGTACCCGTCGGTTTCTTCGGTTTTCACCTGGGTAACCACGCAGGGTCCGACCTGCAACACAGTAACAGGAACGAGTCTTCCGTCTGAGGAAAACACGTTGGTCATCCCCACTTTTTTTCCAAGTAATGCACTCATATCTCTAAAGTTCCTGTTAATGACCTATAGTTTAATCTCAACATCCACGCCCGGGGAGAGGTCCAGCTTCATCAGCGCATCGACCGTCTGCTGGGTGGGCTCGAGAATATCCATCATCCGTTTGTGTGTCCTGATCTCGAACTGCTCACGTGATTTTTTGTTCACGTGGGGAGAACGCAGTACAGTAAACTTATTGATCCGGGTGGGAAGGGGAACCGGCCCCACTATTCTGGCGCCGGTTTTCCTTGCCGTATCAACAATGTCTACTGAAGACTGATCAAGCAACTTATGATCATAGGCTTTGAGCCTAATTCTAATCTTCGTTTTCAACATGTCGCGTATTCTTTCTTATTCTACGATTTCACCAACAACACCGGCGCCAACAGTACGGCCGCCTTCACGGATAGCGAAGCGGAGTTCTTTTTCCATGGCGATGGGGTTGATCAGTTCAACGTTAATGGTCGCATTGTCACCAGGCATGATCATCTCAACGCCTTCGTCCAGGGTCAGAACGCCTGTAATGTCAGTGGTTCTGAAAAAGAACTGGGGTCTGTAACCAGTGAAGAACGGGGTATGACGCCCACCTTCTTCTTTGGACAGTGCGTACATTTCAGCTTTGAACTTGGTGTGGGGGTTGATGGAACCGGGCTTGCAGACAACCTGACCACGTTCCACCTGGTCACGTTTGGTACCGCGGAGCAGCAGACCAACGTTGTCACCGGCCTGGCCTTCGTCCAGAAGTTTTCTGAACATTTCAACACCGGTACATACGGTTTTCTGGGTTTCACGGATACCAACGATTTCGATTTCTTCGCCAGTCTTAATGATACCACGTTCGATACGACCGGTAACAACGGTACCACGACCGGAGATAGAGAAAACGTCTTCGATGGGCATCAGGAAGGGCTTGGCTGTATCTCTTTCAGGCTCGGGCACGTATTCGTCGAGGGTATTAAGCAGCTCAAAAATGGGCTTGGCTTCGTCGGCTTCGAGGTCGTCGCACTCAAGGGCTTTGAGGGCAGAACCGCGGATGATGGGAGTTTCATCACCGGGGAACTCATAAGTATCCAGCAGCTCCTGCAGCTCCATCTCAACCAGCTCGATGAGTTCTTCGTCGTCTACCATGTCGCACTTGTTCAGGAAAACAACGATCTTGGGCACACCAACCTGACGGGCGAGCAGGATGTGCTCACGGGTCTGGGGCATGGGGCCGTCATCGGCGGACACAACGAGAATTGCGCCGTCCATCTGAGCTGCACCGGTGATCATGTTTTTGATGTAGTCGGCATGGCCCGGGCAGTCAACGTGGGCGTAATGACGGGCATCAGTTTCATATTCAACATGGGCGGTAGCAATAGTAATACCACGTTCTCTTTCTTCCGGCGCCTTGTCAATCTCGTCGAAAGGTACGAACTCACCGTCGCCTTTAAGTCCGGCGAGCTTGGTGATTGCAGCAGTCAGAGTGGTCTTGCCATGGTCGATATGACCGATAGTACCGATGTTCACATGCGGCTTAGTCCGCTCAAATTTCTCCTTAGCCATCTTCTGTATTCCTCCTGTGGAATGTTTTCAAAGATATTTTTAAACTATTACCACCTAAAATGGGCAAATGC
>MDTD01029393.1_pt1 | contig 25747 bp, 34 predicted proteins | sample 811221 | NCBI WGS metagenome assembly MDTD01 (sample SAMN05326646, study PRJNA326480) | marine metagenome | isolation source: seawater | place: Pacific Ocean: South West | collected 2011 | reverse complement strand
TCGCCTTTCATGTACCAACCTGGCAGCGCTTCCAAGATTTCTAATGATTTGACTGTTCCTTTGTTTCCATCAGAATCAGAAGTTGCTACAGTATTTGGGCTTGCTTTTCTTGAAGTGACTGCGTGTGTGACTCCAAAACCGCCGACTGTAGCTAACGTATTATCGTCAGAATCAGTAGTCCCCGTGGTAGTCGTATCAACAGAGCCCACATACTGCAGAGATGTCTCTGAGTCTGAACCTCTAAATACGAATGGTTTTCTATAACCTTTATATGCCATTTGGAGTCTCCTTAAATATTAATGTTAATTGTCGACAGTCTATTTATTAATATCGAATCTCAAAATCGTCTAAAGATTCAAGGAGTAGCTTCATTTTGTGCTTCATAAGGTAGTTCATCCACAACTGTATATTGCCTTTTGGCTCTTGATTGAACTGTTCCTCTATCTGAGTCTTGTACTCAGGTGGTGTCATTTGCAAATCAATAAGGTCTTTATTGCGTAACCAGTTCTTTTGTATACGTGTTGGCCAAGTATTTGGGTCTTCTTGTAGCATTTTTAGCTGTTTCTGTGTGACTGGTGTTTGCCTTGCACCTTCAGTAATAAGTACTTCATCATCTGATAGTATATTTGGTACACCATCACCAGTATCACCCTTGACAATCTTCATCCATAATTCTTCTTCAGCATCTTTACACTTAATCCATTTCTTTTGGATATTAGAATATTGTACCACATTTTCATAGCATTGAAGCTGTTTAAAATCATTATCTGGTGATACAATTAACATATGCTCATCAGTATCATGTTGATTGTGAACAATCCAACCAATAGCATCATCTGCTTCACATCCATCTACAAATATGCACCTATACGGACTGAGTTCTATGATATCTTCTCTTACCTGGTTGACCATATTGAAGATACCATTCCAATCGTGCATGCTATTATCACGATTTTTACGTCTATTTGCTTTATATGGTGCAAATTTTTGTCTACGCCATGAATTACCAGCATCAAAACATACAATAGTTTCTCCATACTTATCTCTGTAATCAACATTATACTTACGTATAATATTCAACATTGTGTGTCTAATTAAGTCTTTATCTTCGTCATAATCATCAATACGTGGGAATATTGACGACATTGCAATACTACTAAAATCTAATAGAATCATATTATCTCCTTTGCTATTATTATTATACTATTACCAGTGACGAATTATCCCAGCTATGATAAAGAAACAAGTTAGAAATTCTAACCAAAACTTCACTCTTTTAAAGTCCATGTTAGTTCCAATCAATATTTAACGATGGTTGTGGAGTTGATGGTTGTTTTACTGCTGTATTTTGAGCTTCTATGTGAGTAGGTTGGTCTTTAATATCAGTGACTTTCATGTGTTCATAATCGACACCCAGCAGCCAGTTTCGCCTGTCCGCTGGGTCACCATATCGATTTTTAAGTTGACTAAACCTGATTAAGTTATCATCTCTTAATTGGTCATTGGTAGTCATAGCAAAGAAATAATCTGCGGTCATTGGTAAACCAAAAGACTCTGATACATCAGTCATACCGACATCAGCATCAGTCATACCTTGCCTATTTGTCTGAGTGGCAGTAAGAACAGGAATATTAAATTCCATAGCCATTGCTCTTAATTCTTCAGCAATTGCTTTGATTTTTTCATAACTATTTGCATTCTTAGATACGCTTAGTGAATTACAAATATTAAGATAATCAACACAAATTAACTCAGGGACAAAATTCTTTTTCAAATCTAATTCTTTTAATAAACTTCTAAAGTGTGCTGCCGTTGGCATACCAGTTGGATATTCTTTTACAATTAACTTACCTTGTGTTTTAGTTCTAAGATTTTGAAACCTTTTTAAGAAGCTATCTTTACCAATAACATCAAGTTCTTCTTGTGTCATGTCAAGTAAATTTTGGTCTATACGTTGTGCAATTTTTTCTTCAGCCATTTCCATAGAAATATACAAAACGTTTCTACCACGTTCTAATAAACTAGATGATATTGAACACATAAATAAAGACTTACCTACACCAGTACCTGCCATGATTACACCAAGTGTTTTTTCTGGTATACCACCACGTAAAATATAATCTATATGTTCTAAACCTGTTTCAATTTTGTTTTCTTTCTTGTTATAGTAATCCCACCTTTCATCAGCTTCATCAGTATAATCATGACCAACTGATTTATCAAATGATGTTGCAATTGCTTCATGTAATAATTCAGGTAATGCAGTCATAGGTGTTTTCTTATCATCACCACCAATAACATTTACAGCCTGATATACAGCATTTACAATAGCTCTTTCTTGACACCAAGATTCTGTTTTATTTACCAACCATTCTGTCTTTTTAATTGGTTCTACTTTTTTTGTAAGAAACTCTTGTATTGAATTGTAAATAGGTTCAGTCAAATCAGTTCTTGATTCAACTTCAATTTGTAATGCAGTAGAATTAGGTAAAGAGTTATTCTTGTTAAAGTATCTAACAATTTCTTCAAATATTACTTTCTCATGTTTTTCAGAAAAGTATTCATCTTTTACAAATGGTGCAACTTTACGACAGTAATCTTCATTTACCATCATATTGTATAGTATGCCTTTGCGCAGTTCTGATGAATCAATACTCATATATTAGTAATAATACTTGGTGCTTCTTTCTTTTTAACATTTAAAATATCAGCTATAATATCACTAGCCATTTTTTGAAACTTATCTTCTCTAGCATATTTTTCTGCATCTTCGATAGTGAGAAACTCTACTTGAAAATTAAATTTATCACCATCAAGGTTCATATCTACTGGTCTCCATGTGACACCTTCGTACTTATGTCCTTTACCAGTGACTTTTATCCATTCACCACCTTCTGGGTCGATGTATGGTTTAAAATTTTTAGGGTTTGTTTTTGACATTCCATGGTCTCCTATATTCTATTTGATTATTAAATTCATCTGTAAATGTTCCATCGACTCTAATTGAATAGGTCCACTTAGGGTCTGGGTCAACACCGTGGAAATTAAGGTCATGAAACACATAACAATTGCTATCCACGTAATGTTTAATGTCATTCTCTTGGTCATATATGAAGCTCCTTTTGTTTTTGAGAGGACATATCATTATTGAATTGTGGTCTTCACCCATTAAAAATGGGTTATTGTCTCTATGGACGGTAACGTGCTGAGAACTATCAATACCAAACACGTTTATTCTTCCAATAGTTTTAAATGGTAATTTGTCATATATCCATTCTATTGTGTATGGGAAGAGTCTTTTTGCTTCTTCTTTGATGTACTTTCCAATATGTTCCTGCTGGTCATTCCATTGAGAATACATGATGGGATATACATCTCTCCAAGGATAGTAAGCACCTTTTTTAAATTTAAGGTATTTCTCAAAGATTTGATTTTTTTTAAAGTCTGAAACATTTAGTTTTTTTACCCTTTCAATTTCTTCTACAGACAGTTTTTTTCTAGCATGTTTTACATCAACATAGTCTGAGTCGTAGTATTTTGTGTATGCATCTCCTCTAGAATAATCATCGCCGACACTGAATATAAGATTATCAGACCTAGCCATACCCCAGCAAACTTCATCATTAATTTTAATTTCATCGTCTGTGGTTAGTAAATCTAAATGATGGTATGGTTTACCGTTAATCGTTATCAGCGGCTGTATCTTCTTCTTGAGAGACATCTTCCTCCACTACTGCTTTTGTACTAGTACCAATTGCATATCTATTTTTAATTGCATCAGCAAAACCAGCTTTAAACATAGGAATCCAAAATTCAGAATGTGATGTATCAGCTTTACGCTTTTTATCTGTAATTACTTCACCTGTTTTAGGATTAGTGCCTTCAAACCAGCCCACAGAAGGTTTAGTTATCCAACCTAATTCTAATCCAATATCAAGTAAACCTGACCATTTGTTAATACCACCTTCCCATGTGACACTTAAAGGTAATCTTGTTTTTTCTCGTACAAACCTAGATTTTTCTACACCCATCATAAAGTGATAGCCTGCGATTTCAGTACCTTCTTTTTCTTGCTGCCTACCCATAAATAATATTTGATTTGCAGAATAGTAAATACCAGTACCACCACCCATTACATCTTTAGGAAACATTCCAATCTCTTTATAAGTGTGATTAACTGCAACTAATGGTATATCTCTTGTTGTAAGGTATGGTGTGCATATTCTAAATAATGATTTAAGTGCTTTTGCTCTTGACATATCTGCTACTGATTTACCATCAAGGGCATCTTCTAATTCTTTTTTAGATGCTAAATTACCAACTGAATCTATAACAATTATTACTTTATCACCTTTTTCTATTTCTTCTAATTGTTTTGTAATATCAAACTTAAGTTGTTCTACATGTTCAATTGGTGTATGTATGCACCTTGCTGGGTCTACACCCATGCTTTCTAAGTATTCTGGTGTGATACCAAACTCTGTATCATATAATAAACAAACAGCCTCTGGATATTTTTTCATATAAGCATGAGCCATAAGTAATGCTAAGTTTGATTTGAAATGTTTTGATGGACCTGCTAAGACAGTAAGTCCAGGTGTTAATCCTCCATCAATAGAACCAGATAAAGCGATATTCAAAACTGGTACATCTGTTGGTACCATATCTTTTTTGTTGAATAGTGCTGAGTCTGATAGTATTGCTGTTGATTTTACAGTTGAAGTTTTTTTGAGCTTATCTAGTAGCGACATAATGTTTCCTTTGTTGGTTGTTTTATTCAGCGTATACCAACGCCGTACTATATTTATACCGCTACTAGAAGTTTTTTGTTAGCCTTTTAGATATTCAGGTTGACCTTTATTAATCTTGATAGACTTAGGCTGCTTTTCTTCTGGCAGCTTATATTCTAACTCGACTACTAGCAAGCCATTTGAGATAGCTGCATTGGTCACTTCAATATACTCTTGAAGTTTAAAAGTCTTGACAAATTTACGAGCTGAAATACCTTTGTGTAGATACTCCTTCTCTTTGTCATCACTTTTACCTGTGATGATTAACTCACCATCTTTGACTGTGACATCAATATCTTTCTCACCAAAGCCAGCAATTGCAAGTTCTATAGCAAACTTGTCTTCACCAGTTTTCACAATATTGTGTGGTGGATAGGACTCGATGTTTGTCCAGTGTGTTGAGTTTAGTTCATCGAAAAGACGGTCAAATCCGATAAAGGCAGACCTAGGGAATGTAAGTGCGTTCATAGTTTCCTCCTTAATTAAGCAAGTTAACATTCAATGAGTCCCATAATTGGCAACTCGTATTATTTATACTGATTATTCTTCAGTTTTTAGGGGATATCTATGCGGCAACTTCGATTGAAATTGTTGTCTTTTTAGTAGTAGCCGTAGTTCCCTATTAGTGAGAGTATCATGGGCATAGATATAGTACCAATCAAAATCGTGAAATCTCTGATTAATTCACAAACTCTACAAGTTTTGGGATGCTCGGCCTTCCAATGTTTAATGTAAGCCATCACAAAATTATTTAATAAGATTATACTGAGCAATCAATGCTTATGATTGTAAATTAATTGCCAAAATGGCAAATAATATAAGAATTATTTTTTTAATAACTTTTCGTTATATTTCTTTTTACGTGGTATAGTCTTCTTTTTGTTAGGCTCAACCTTGTGACCAAACGGTGTGTTGTGGTCAAATAAAACTTTATGTGTTCTAGTCTTCGGTTTTTTGGCCAACGGTTCTTCTAACTATGTCGTTATGGTTAAATTCTGCCCAATACAGTTCAAATGCCACTCCATCTTCTAAACCTTCAAATTGATGGACTTTTCCTGGTTTAACTTGTGTAAAATCACCTGGACCTAAAATTGTTTCATCAATTAAACCGTCTTGGTCATCTTGCCAAACTCTCACAAGCATTTTACCAGACTCTACAAAGAAGCCGTTCCATTTAAACTGATGTTCATGTTCACTACATTTATATCCCGCTTTGTATTCTATGCGGTGGAACTCCAAAACTCCATTTGCATGTATCAGTTCTGTTTGTCCCCATATTTTTCCAGCTTTCATAGTCATAATAAATATAATACTTATATAATGGAGTATTTATTATGGCGGCCAAAAAAAATCATAGAGTCTATGTGACTTATTTCCCTGATGGCAGGTATTATATTGGCTATTCAGGCAAAACAGAAAAACAATTTGAGAAATACTTTGGGAGCAGTACACTTATTAAAGAATACACTAATGATGACTTATATAAAGAAGTTATCTTTGAAAGTGAAAAAAAGAATGAAGCTAAAGTGCAAGAGTTCTTATTACAATGGCAACAAAGAGATGACCCTGATTGTTTAAATGATATGATTCACATACGTTTAAGACTAAAACATTTAAGAGATTTCGAACCTATATCCTGGGAACCAAGAGACTTTCCTGCATGACAATATCAAATGTACCTAATTGGAAACAGTTTGAGATAGATGGCTGGCAAGATTGTTGTGCAGAACTAAAAGAATTTGTACTACATAAAAAGCCAGAGATTGCTTTAGGTATGAGCCTCATGGTATGGCGTAGATGCTGGCCTCAACCGTATGAACAATTACCAGAAGAATGTCCTAAGTTATGGGACTTATTAGAACCTACATTTGGTAAAATAAGACAAGTAGGTTTTTTTGTAATGCATGATAAATGGACTGCAATACATACTGATAATTATGATGCAGTTGCTGATGGTAAAGGTGCTGCTTGTAGACGTATTAATATGCCAGTTATGAATTGCCAAAAATCAATCACTAGATTTTGGAAACAAAAACCACTTGCTAGTGTAGATGATGATGCACAAGGCCAAAATCCAGAATGGGTAACTGATAGATTAGGTGCAGATAATTTAAAATGGAAACCAACTAGAGTACTAATGCCTGACGGTACACACTATAATAACTTTGCATATAAAAATATGATAGAAGTAGATTCAGTTGTGGTAGACAAACCTACCATAATTAGAGTAGATGTACCTCATAATGTGACTATGTCTGGTTGGAAGTTTCCAAGAGTGACTGTGACAGTAGGTTTTGAAGATGAAAAATTGTTGGAAACATATTAACTTACCTGGCTGGGAAACAGCACAAGATGAGTTATACAAATACGTTACAGAAGTAGAAAAAAAGTATGCGTATAACATGGACCTTGAAGTTGTAAGAAACTGTTATCCATATCCACATGATGATATGCTAGAACATGTTCCTACACTAGTAGATGTACTAAATCCTATAGGTGAAATTAAATCAGTTTCTTTAGTATGTTTATTTAAGCATGTTATGACTATACACACAGACAAATATACTGATATGGAAGGCAATGCTAATTCTAAATGGAAGTTAAATATACCTGTTATGAATGTTAGTGATAAAACTATTACGTGTTGGTATGAAAGAACTAATCCTAGAGATACTAGTAATGAAGAGTTTCCATTTGGTTTTTATCAATCAGCAGGTTTTTTAGCAGCTAATAAAAAGACCGCTAGTGATGCTATGAAGTTAGCACAAAATCAAATATTTGCACCAGAAGAAATGACTAAAATAGATGAAGTAGTATTAGATAGACCTATAATATTTGATTCACATACACCACATAATGTAATTATTGAAGGTTGGAAGTTTCCTAGAATCACAGCCTCTATATACTTCAAAGATGATAAGGCTTTAGATGAATACTTATAAGAAGATAGATATACCACACTATGATACTATTGTGGATGAACTACAAGAGTATACTAAAATTACACATCCATATTTGTATAGTGGTATAAGTTGGACTGGCAAATCTATGGACAGAGCTGCAGGTAAAAAAGCACAAAGGTTATTTGAACGTGCTATGATAGAAGAAAAAATAAAGACTGAACACAAAGGTCAAGCTGGTTTTTGGAGACAGTGTTATCCAGACTTATATCAAGATACATTAGAAAAATGTCCACACTTACAAAAGGGTTTGAAAGAGTATGGTGAAGTAGTTAATATTGCTTTTTTCTGTATGTGGGATAAGCATTCACCTATACATTCAGATGATATAGTTATGGATTTACAAACACAAAAATACCGTATGGACCCTGCAATGGAAGAATATTATGATAAGTTTCCACCATTCCCTATACGTACAAGAATCAATATACCTCTTTTTAACTGTGATAAGTCGCTTACAAAATGGTGGCAACCCAAAGTAGAGAAGCCACCAAAAAGAAATGATTTCAGGTCTTACACTGAAGATGAATGTGATTTAATTAATGAAACAGTATTAGATAAGGCCATGCTTATAAGAGTAGATATACCACACCAAGTGGTTAATAACTCTTGGAGATTTCCAAGAATGGCAGCTACTATTTCTACTGATAAAGATTTGACTCCATTTCTAAAAAATTATGAGAGATGGGAAGACCCGTTAGGCTACGGCTACTGAATCCCAGCCCCACTCACCTTCCATACCTGCAACTGAATATTCAGTCACACGTTTTTCAAAGAAGTTGTCATGAGATACACCGTTGAGTACCCAATCTAACCAAGGTAAAGGATTATCTTTTGCTTTAAATTTCGCTTTGAGACCAAGTTGTAGCAAACGTCTATCCGCAATATGTCTAATATACGCTTTTACTTCTTCTTCTTTTAGTCCTTCCACTTCATTATCTTTATAAGCTAACTCTATAAATTTATCTTCTAATTTTACACCGTTTCTAGCCATTTGATAAATTTTAGATTTTAGTTCATCATTTACGATACGTGGATGTTCATCACATAATGTTCTAAATAATTTTGCATTACCTTGTACATGCATAGTTTCATCTCTGATAGACCATTCAACTATAGTACCCATACCTTTCATCTTTCCAAATCTTTGGAAGTTTAAAAGCATTACGAAAGATGCAAATAAAGACATACCTTCATTAAACACTGACTGAGCCAAAGCTAATGCTAAACCAGTCAATGTGGTAATATTACTATTAGCCATAAAGTCTAATTTATCAGACATTTCTTTGAACTCTATAAATTTGTGAAAATCTTCTTCTGGCAAACCAAGGGTGTCATTTAGCAGAGCATATGCCCTTTGATGAACACCCTCTCTATTTGCAAAAGAAGTAAGCATGTTTCTAACTTCATTATTCTTCATTTTAGGTATTAAGAAGTCATGATAGTTAGCACCAACTTGTACATCTGACTGTGTAAATAAACGTAAGATATTCTCAATGAAATCTTTTTCCTGGTCAGACAGTTTTGTCCTCCAGTCTTGTACGTCTTCAGATAGTTCAGCTTCGTCTTCTACCCAATGTATCTCTTCATGTTTTTTTGTCAACTCAACAGCCCACGGGTAAGCAAAAGGCTTATAAGCTTTACTCTCTTCTAGTACAGTCATTTATATCTCCTTGTCTTATTTCTTTTCGTCTAATACGACTTGCTCTTCCAACTGATTGATACGCTCATTCATTCTAAAGATAACCGAACACAAGCTTTTTATATCTTGTGCATTTGGATTACCTCTAGCGATAGTGCGATCAAGCATCTTCTGAAGCTCATCTGTATAACTGATTTTATCAGGCATACTTTCCTCCTTCGCTAGGCCTAACCTTCACAGGCTCGGCATTCATCATTTTCCTCATGACCTTTATTTATATGAGTCATGAACTCGTCATAACCACCAATGTATTCACCTTTAAGATAAATTTGTGGTACGGTTTTGACATCCTTTCTTCCAGTGACTTCCGCAGCAGTTTTACCTAATTTTACAATATCAATAAAATCATACGGTATGTCTAGAATTCTGAATTCTTCTTTAGCCATGTGACAATAAGGACAATCATCTTTTCCATAGATAATATTCCTTTGGTCATCTACAAGAGCTACCCTAGCAACTTTGTCAGCTACAGTTTCAGCTCTTACTTTTGACTCAGTACGTAAATAGTACAAACCTTTTAATCCTTCTTTCCAAGCCTTGACATGTACATCATTAACATAACTTCTATCTACACCTGTTGGAAAAAATAAATTAACACTTTGTCCTTGGCAAATATATTTTTGTCTATCTGATGCATGTTGTACTACCCATCTTTGGTCTAATTCATCGGCTGTTTTAAATAATGTTTTTTCTTCATCAGTTAAAAAAGTTAAGTGCTGAACTGAACCCTTATTAGTAATAATACTTTTCCACACACCCTTTTTATTTTCTCCAATATCTTCTAATACTTTTTCCAAGTATTTGTTTTTAACTAGAAAACTACCTGCTCTAGTTCTATGGGTGTAAGCATTTGCTTTCATCGGTTCAATAGAAGGAGAAGTAGAAAGAATGATACCAGAACTAGCGTTGGGAGCGATTGCCAAAAGGTGAGAATTACGTTTACCACTTCCATCACCGTCTAAATACTCTCCTCTTTCTTTTGCCAATAATTCAGTTTGCTCATGAGCTCTCTCATTAATTGTCTTAAATATATTAGTATTATACTCTCTTGCCACCTCAGTTTGCCAAGAACATCCTTTTCTTTGCAAGTATGAATGGAAACCCATTGCACCAAGACCTATACTTCTTTCTCTAGCTGCTGAATATTTAGCTCTAGATATTGTATCTGGTGCATTTTTGATAAAGTATTCTAATACATTATCAAGCATCGTAATCAAATCCTGCACTATTGTAGTGTCTTTCCAATCGTCATAATACTCTAGGTTGAGTGAAGACAGGCAGCATACAGCTGTTCTATCTTCACTCGTTGGTAGATGGATTTCGTTACAGAGATTAGAACCATTGATTTTAAGACCAGCTTTTTTCAATGGTGCAGGAAGATGTTTGTTTGCGGTGTCAATAAAGTTTAGATATGGCTCACCAGTTCTAAATCTTGTTTCTAATATTTGCTGCCAAATTTTTCTGGCATTCATTTTGTCAGTGACTCTTCCATCATTAGGGTCTACAAATTCCCAATCTTTGTCTTCAATCACCGCTTGCATAAAGTCATCTGTTATATTAATTGCGTTGTGTATGTTTAATGCTTTTCTTTGTACATCACCTGTAGGAATTCTAATTTGTAAGAACTCCATAACATCCGGATGACCTATATCCATATATGCCGCATAAGAACCTTTACGAGTTTTACCCTGACGATATGCTATCATATCAGCATCCACTGTGTGTATAAATGGTATTGGTCCAGGTGCTATATCAGATATAGTTCTTACATCAGACCAGTGACCACCAACACCTCCACCATATACAGATAACCATCTTAGTTCAGATGAATGGTCAATCAAACCTTCAAGTGTATCTGGTACGTAAGTTAAAAAACAAGATATAGGCATACCTTTATCTTCATTTGGTTTACCATTTGGTGCGTTTGATAAAACTGGTGATGCAAACATAAACCATTTTTTACTGGCATAATCATATAACCTTTGTGCTAATTCTTTATCTTCTTTATTATTAAATCTTGACCAGGCTGATGCTGCTCTTGCATATGCCTCTTGAGGTGACTTTTCGCTTTTGCGCATATAAAAATCTTTTAGCATGCCTCTTGCATAATCTGCTAACAAGCCATCGCGTTTGGTATCTACTTTTACCATTACACTCTCTTCCAATTATCTAATTTGATTTTTGCTTGTAGGCCTTGAAAGATATTTTCTTTTATTATTTGATGAGGATTGAGATTGTCTAGTATCATGTCATTTATATCTTTGCTTCTTACGTTATCAGGCCAAATTACTATTTTGAAGCCTCTTTCAATGAACTTAGAATATTTAGATATTATCTCTGCATTTCGCGGTTCATTGTCTAGACATATTATCATGTCCGTGTTAAGGTATTTATTTTTAGCCATATCCGAACCGGCCATAGCGAGACAATTTGGTAAAAATAAACTGTCAATAGGACCTTCTACTACAATAGTTTCTTTACTTTCATCCCATCTATCTAAACCAAATATTTTATCCTTATTCTTATCCAGTAATATAGTGATATATTTTGGTTCGCTATTGTCCAATGCTCTAGCCTGTAAGGCAAATAGCTTCTTATCTTTATCGTAAAATGGTATGATTACTTTTTGTTGACCGTCTTTGAGATTGTACCCGTACCTATTAACCAAGCTTCCAAGAAGCTCAGTATATAGAAACATGCTGCTGTGGCTATCAGGAATCCTACGGCTCCGTATAAATTGTACGAGTACATGAGAATCGTGAAGACTAGTAGCCCTCGGCAAATCAGATAAGATGCTGCTATGATTGATGGAGACTTGCTTGTGTATGCTATTCCTAGACTTACCAATGCTGCTGTTAATAAGAGTATCATATCTTTGGTTACGTTGACATCCATGACATAAAAACATTTTTATATCATCATCATTATATACAAAACTAGGGCTTGTGCCACAGACGGGACACGCTATTTCCATCACCATAGATAGATTATACTTCTATCTTTTTCTTTTTCTTCTTTTTCTCAGTTCCGCCATCTAATAGTGAATCAATTCCTACTAGACCTGTGGCATTTAGAGCTGCATTAGTATCAGCTCCTGATAATGGACCGCCAAATGCTGCACCAGACGTCATAGACTCTTCCATAGCGTCTAACATAGCATCCCAATAACCTTCTTTTGTAGTGAGGTCCCAATCCTCTCTACTACAAACACCGTGTTCAACAAATCTTTCTTGTAAATATTCTGCTGTCTCTGCGTTTGTTTGTTGTTCTGTATATTCTTTGATAAGCATAAGTGCTGCTACATAAGTACCAAACTTTGCACCACCTGGTACTTTAGATATTAGTCTTTTTAAATTCCAGACTAATCTATCTAGCATGTTAAAAGATGCTTTTTGCTTTTTATCTCTTTCTTTTTTCTTAACTAAAATCTTGCCTTTTTTATCTATGACACCCGTTTTATACGCATCCCATTTCTCATACTTCATTGTAAGTTTACGAAGTATTCTAAAAACAAATATAGTATCAATTACACTTTTGCCTGCCATACTCTATTTAATTCCCAAGTTTCTTTAATAATACTGCAGTTTCAAGGCTAAATTTAACTTCCATAAAGTCAGTCTCATGTAAATATGATAGATATTCAAAGATTGTTTTGAACACTCTTTTCTCAGCATCATTACAATGGAACATCATTAGTTCTTTAGCTGCATCAGTCTCAAATACATTAAAGAACAGTATGACATGGTTAACTAATAGACGTATATTTACATCTTTACCATTTACTATTTTTGTGGCTAATTTACGTGCGTATTGTGCTTTGCGTAGGTCGTCTTTGAACTCATTTTTGTCAGCAGCATAGACATTTCTATAATGCTTTAATGCGTATTTCTCGAAATTTTTCTTATCCAGCTGCATCGATGTGACCATACTCAGACGGATTTAATTTTGTCTGTGGCTTGGTATCGATTTTGTCTTTCTTGCCGCTTAATTTGACTTCACGGGTTTTTTCTGCATCAGCTTCATCATTATCAAATTCTTTATTACCAATTGCTACATTTGCACCAGGTACTTCACCAGGAACAGATGCTAGCCCTCCACCTGCTGCAGATGCGGGTGCATTAGCAGGTGCAGCTTCGCCATCAGATACTTCTTTCTCTTCCTCATCATCAGACTTTTCTAATGGGTTTTTACCATTAGAGATTTGTTCACCTTCATCCTCTTTTATTTGCTCGAGGACTTCAATAAATTCATCTATATCGCCTTCAAATTCTGATAGAATATCTTTTAAACTGATTTTGTCTGCCATGAATTATTTATACAAAAAGGGCAGAGCATCATTCGAAAAAATTTGTAAGTGTAAGCTTTTTCTCAATTGACCAACCTATTGGGTCTAAGATACCTTCCATAGGTTCAATGATAATTTTTTGAAACATTTTTTGGTAGTCAATATAATCTCTAACTTTAAATTCATTAGGTATTGCAGTCATATAAGATATGACATCAGAACCTACATTGTTAGGTTCTCTTAGCCAAAGAAACTTACCTTTTTCACCGTTGTTAATAAATTCCCAAGTGTTTTCTAACTTGTGTTGTTTAATAAGACGATTGAATAATACAGCACCACGAATATGAGGTGGTGTACCTTTTTTGAAACCAATATTATCTCTTGGTGTATATTGATAAACATTATTCATAGTTCTTGGGAATGCGATATCTTCACCACGTAAAGTTAAGAAATACTTTTTCAAATCTTGTACAGCTTTTTGTACTTCAGCTTCATCACTTACCAAACACAATTCAATAAGTTTAAGCAAAGGTTCTCTACAGATTTGTGGTGTTGAAGAACGTATTGCTTCAAGGCCTTGGATTTTAAGTTTAGGCTTTTCAGGACGGTAACCTTCAATATCCCAAACATTCATAGCATACCTTTTCTTAGCAGTCCAAAATGCAGAGTCAGCTATATTTTCACGGCCCATAACCATCTTTTGTTCATACACATTTTGATATTTAGCTATCTCATCAAATTCTTGATTAAGAGCTTTGGTTAGTTGTTCTTCGCAGACTCTGTCAAGAATATCTACAACTTCCGCTTTAGATTTGTCTGCGAAGAACTTATCAACCAATGGTTGAAGATTTACATAGTTTGAATCTGTATCTATTGCTATAACATAATCAACTTTATCTGTTTTTAAGAGCTTGTTAAGATACCTATTGATTGCCATTTCAGCACGTTGAATTACAAATTGACCAGATAATGTAATTGATGAACCTAGCCTTGGGTCAAACCATCTGTAATATTTGTTTGTGATTGCACCATAACCTGAGTTAAGTAATATCTTTCTAACATATTGTGCCAGGTGTAATTTAGTAATATCTTTTCCGTCTTTTTGTGCTTGCTTCATAATACCCTGAATCTTTTTACGTTCAGAATATAATTTACGCATAGCCCTTGGTATCATACCTTCATGGTCTTTTTTAAAACACCAACCAGATGCAGCCACAGCGAAATCACCTGGATTTTTAAATGACTTATTATGTAAGAAATCACGCATACGTTTATCTTCAGATATATCAGGCCAAACTTGTAGTTTATCCATGATAGTTTCTGGAGATATATTATATTGCATAATCAAATGTGGATAAAGAGAGTTTAAATCAAAAGATGCTACCCAACCGTGTTTACCGACCTGTGGTGGTTTTACATAGCCACCTGGAATAGCTTCAGTCAAACTATATTTAGGAAATGTAGATGGTGGTATTTTATTTTCAACAGCCATTTCACGGTTAATTAAAGCATCCCAAGTTTTAACTACACCAGATACATCTTCATAGTTAATACCAGCTTTATATGCTACAGCTATTTGTACATCTATCAAACCCATCTTATCATCAAGTCTTTTAACTAGGTTTGTATCTTGAATATTATAATCGATAAATTTATTAAAGTCATCAAAGAAGAGTCTATGTAATGTACCTGCTTCTTCATAGTCTAGTTTCTTTTCACCAAGTTCGATATTAGCAATATGGTCTAATCGATAAGATTCTTGTACTGCATTCTTTTTATATCTGTCTAGATAATCAATATCATCTACACCAACAATCTCTACTCTTTGTTGTGTGCCTTGTTTAGTTGGAAACTCACGTAATCTTGTGACACCCCACGGTGATAACCTTTTGACATCAAAGCCTAGTTTTACCATACGGTTATGAACATAAGGCATATCAAAAGTTTGTGTATTCCAACCAGTGACAATCTGTGGTATGTTATCACACCAATATTTTAAGAAGAATTCTAGGATTTGCCTTTCAGAGTTGCATGGCACATAAAATACCTTGTCAACTAATTCTTCAGGCAACACTGACTCATTTTTTGACCAATCACCATTGCCAAATGTAATGAATTTATCCCTTAAACTGTCATGTACACAAATGGCAGTGATTGGATATTTAGATTCATCAGGTTCTGGAAAGCCTTCTTCAGAACTTACCTCAATATCAATAGTGAATACTCTAATCTCTTCACGCTTCCAATCATTTTCAGCATTAGGATATGTTTCTATACAATATTGCGAGTTATAAAATGGGAAACCATATACTTTTAGATTTGTTTCTTCATTCTGTTTGACAAAATTACGAGCCTCTACCATAGTATCAAATTGTAGTGGCTTTAGACTATTACCATAGATATCGGTGTAGCCTGTTTGTTTAGCTGATTGTATGTATAATGTGGGTGAATATTTTATCTTGGACCGAAACTCTTGGCCATCTCTTATTCCACGAACAAGCAGATTTTGACCATGCATGGCCACATTAGTGTAGTATTCTGACATATTAATATTATACTATTTAGTAGACTTTTTGCCTATAGTATAATTAGCTTTTAGTGTCCAAGTTGATTTTTCTTTGAAAGGGATTATCTTTACTTTTTGTAAAGATGCTGGTTCTGGGTTTCCTATAATACTACAGAGTTTCCATTCTTCAAGCAACTTAGCAATGCCATTCCTACGAGCAACATCTTCCTGTGTTATCTCACGGTCAAAACCATCAAGCTTAAATAACTCTCTATAGTGGCAGAGATAATACTTTCCTTTTTTATGTAAGATATGACAGGTTTGAACTAATTTGCGGTCTTTACTTTCTAGTCCAATCCTTGTCAAAGTCTCTACAATTTTTAGGAAGTCATCTCGCTCTTTGAGTTGAATCTCTAGTAATTCCTCTAACATAATCTCCAATAGGTTAAGTTAGATACGCCAGATTCTATTTATTTGATAGGTTTCTTACCGCCTTGTTTATCAGTGGCTTTGATTTCCGTGATTTGTTGTGGAGTTAATACCTTACAATAGTCTACTGCTGCACGTTTTGATACACCAAAATATTCAGCTACTTCATCAACTCCATCAGTTTTTTTCATCTTTTGCCATTTAGCAAAATAACTATTATTGGGTAATCCATGAAAATAAAATGCATATTGTTCTTCTTCAGATACATTATCATATTTGTTCATCTCATTAGCAAAGTGAACTGTATCGCTTCTCATAGAGAATGCTAGATTTACTACATATTTTACATAACCATGTAAGTCATTGCGCCATTTTTTATTACCAATTGATTTAATATAGTCAAATGGTGATGGTTTACTGACCTCGTATGATTCTTCAGAGGCCTCTTTGATTACGTTTCCGAATAAATCTATTTGCATTTGATTTCTTTTTTCTCCAATGTCCTATTAAATCTTTATACTGTCCCATCATAGTCTTTTCTTGATATTTACATACAATCCACCACTGACCTGGAAACACCATAAATGCTGGTATGTGAAATGCTGATTTAGAATGAAATAATACATAAGGCATTTCACCTTTCCACATTAGCTTTCTCATCCAGCTTTTAGGTTTGTACCCACCTATCATACCAAAAGACGCACCATAGTCACCTATTCCCAATTTAAGACCTCTAAACTTTGATACACGTCTATGACTATTATAGTATGTACCTTTTTCCCATGCATAAAAGTAATTACCACGTCTAATGATATAACATGGGTGTGTTTCGTTATAACCCATAAGCTTAGCACGAGCTCTAGGATAGTGTGTACTTAGAAAAAAGTAAATCCTAGTTATCTTGTAAGAGTGGAACAATTCTAACAATTTGCTCCAGGCATTTTTCAGCCACAACTCTATGCTCTTTTTGTGTACCTGCATCTTTTCTTAACTCAATGTAGTGAATCCAACTTCGTAATGTACCATTTACATATAATGTTGACATAGTATTTCCTTCTGGTAAAACTGCTCTTGCTTGTTCTTTTGCAATACCTTTATCTAGTGCCCATTGATAAGCTAATTTTGCTTCATCAATAACACCCTGTTGTTTGCGTTCCCAAGTTTTTTGTAAGTCCATATCAGCATTTTCTATAGAATTCTGTCTGTTCTTATTGTCTTGCATTCTAGCTTCTCTAAGAGTAAAATCCTGTGCAACTGCATACCTTTGACTAAACTCTTGGAATGAAAAACTTCTATGTCTTAAAATTTGTCTTGCAATATCTCTTGTTGTTTTGATTTCTAAACAAATGTTTACCATTTCAAATGGAGACCAATGTTTATGTTTAATAAGATATTTAAGTAGCCTATCTGCTGTTTCAGCATTATCTTGATTATCAGGGTTTGATACTCTTGCAGTGTAAGCAACTAACTCTTGTAAGTTAGCTTTCTCACCGTTTGTGTAACTAATTATGCTAACTGAACTTGACATTCTTCATAACCTCTACCACGAATGCAGCCAAATTAATTTCTTGACTGGTCACAAAAGCTGCCCTGTGCTGATATTCACCAATAATTAGAATAAGATTAGGTATAGAACTAGCTTCTACATACTCATTAATATTACGATAAAAATCTTCAAACAAACTATCAGGGTCAGGATTATCAGCAATCCACTGACGACATGATTTAAAATCTTTTTGTTTGATATATTTGATTAGTGTTTTAACTTTAGTAGTATTTACTAAACTAATAATGCCACTATCGATATTACCAGATATATTAGCATATCTTTGTAATTCATTTATGATACGACGATTATCTGGGAAATACTGTTTGACAACTTCTAATACTGCTTTTTGGTCGGCTTGTACACCTTCTTGATTTAATATTGATAAACATTTTTTAGCTACAGCACCAGCAATTGTAGGTAAATCTTTCTTTGTAATACTAAAGTCAATAACACTACACCTTGAATGTAATGGTGAAATAATCTTATGCTTATAATTACAAGTTAATATGAATCTAGCATTACTACTAAACTCTTCTATAAAATTACGAAGAGCTGGTTGTACTGCCAAACCCAGGTAGTCGGCTTCATCAATAATCACTACTTTCGGCTTAGTAGTTGTACTAACGGTAGAGACGAATTTTTTTATCTTATCTCTAAGTATGTCTATAGACCTACCTTCATCTGACCCGTTGATTATGATGTAATCACAACCTAGCTCTTCGCAAAGGGCCCTGGCTACAGTAGTTTTGCCAGTCCCTGCCGAACCTGATAACAAAAGGTTCATCATTTCACCTTTATCTTTTAGTGATATGAATACCTTTTTCAAATTGTCTGGTAGAATTACGTCATCTAGTTTTTTAGGACGATATTTTTCTACCCATAAAAAATTATCTTTCATTTAAGTTCCTTGCTATGCTTTTTAATATATCCAATAGACCTGCCAGTGGCTCTTGATGCAGCAGATAAACTATCATATACCTTACCATTATACTCTACTGCTATAGAATTTTTTACAGCACCAGGTTTACCTAATGGCTTAAATCCATCCTTCCATTTTTTTTCGAGATTAGCAGCCTTGCGTTCCCAGGTCTTCTTCCAGCGCTTCCTCTCGAACTCTTTCGTATCTGTCAACTTTGACTCCGCATTCTTTTAAAAATTCTATACCATCACTTATTCTGTAAGGTGTTCCATAGACAACACGAACTACACCAGCTTGGTGGATGAGCTTTGCACAATCATAGCAAGGAGATAGTGAGACATAAAGCGTCGATCCTTCCGCACTAGATGTAGTTCGCGCGACTTTTGCAATTGCGTTTGATTCCGCATGCAAAACTTCTCTTTTAGTTTTATTGGCATCATCTTCACAGCAGTTATCCCAACCACGTGGTGTACCATTATAACCAAAAGCTAGTATGTTGTCATCTTTTACTATGATGGCACCACACTTAAACCTTTTACTGTAGGAATTTTGTCCAACAACATTGGCTAATTCCATATACAATTTATCCTGTTTCTTCAGATTCATTTTCTTTTAACATTTGTAATACTTGTACAGGTACAAGCATGTGTATTTTGTATGTCTCTTTTTTCGGGTCATCTTTTAGATAATCTTTATAGAGACTTAAAGCACTAAGTGCATCATCAACAGTGACCTCTAAAAGTTTCCTATGTAAATCTTTTTGAGATTTTAAGAACCTTTCAGCTGCAGCTGTAGCATCCTCAATAGCATCTTCTAATGAGACTCTATCTTCTTCAGAAAAATCAGACGACACTAAACTCGCCATCTGGTTGAAGTGCAACATAATAATCTATACCACTAGCACCTTGAAACAAACATAGTCCTTTTGCACATATTTTAATATCATAATCATCAAGGACCATTTTTAATTTATCAACAGAGATTGACAAGTTATATTTTTTGCTTTTTAATTCTTGGCAAGTGATTTTAAATTTATTTGAAGTAGGTACAGTCTTATCATGGACAATGATACCCTCTTCAGTAAATGTAATATCTGAAGCATTATTAATAGTAGCTGCTTTTGCTAACCTACCTAAGTTTTCTTTAGTAATGTTTTTCTCAACATCTACTTCTGGTAGAGTGATACCCTTTTCAGGTGGCCTAGCAATTATGTTTTGGTCTGCATAATAATATTTCTGTTCACCATTACCATCTTTAATTGTAAGTGAATCTTCACCAAATTCAAATTCAGCATCAGCATCAAATAGTGATACAACACCCATGAATTCATTTAAGTCATAGATTGCAAAAGTGACAGGAAATGTTTCATCAACTTCTACTTTTGCATAAACATCTTTAATATTAGAAATGGTTTCAATTGTATTACCTTTTTCAATTAAGATGGATTGGTTAATTGAGGCAAAGTTTTTAAGTATGCCTAACGTTCGCTTGCTTATTTGCATTATTATCTCCTTTTATCTGTGCGTAAAATAACAAAGTTGTTATTAAACCGTCCATTAGGATTATACTCCTTGGTGGTTAATTTTTGATATTCTTTATCAAACTGTTTTTCTGTCTTTGATAGTGCGATTGGTAAGAAATCATCTGGCTTTCTAAGCTTTTTACCTCTACAACTAGTGATATGCTGTAGTGCTTGTCCTTTCACTTCAAAACCATCTACTCTGTCAGTAAAATACTCTACAATCTTTTTATCTTTACAATTGAACAATATAAGTCTATGTGCACCAATGATAGTTGTAGGATGTACTGATGTGACTTTATGTTCTACACATTCAGGCATATAATTTAGTTTAGCAACTTGTTTATCAGCAGCTTTTGGCTTTTTAATTCTTGTTGTTTTGTTTGCTTTTGTAGATAGTCTAACTTTATCTAAGTCTTCCATAATCTTATTGAGTTGACTTATACGCCATTTGACTTCTTTATTATCTAAATGACTATAACCTTCTATCAATTGTTGGTTCCAATCGTCATCTAACTTTTGTTTTCTGGCAGTCATTAATTCAGTATACTCTACCAACCATCTATTAATTACTTCTTCTACAATACCATTTGCTTTAGATGTCAGTCCATACTTTTGAAATAGCTGGTAGATGTCTATGGTTGTATGTTTACCTTCAATCCAGTCATCTTCCATATCATACACATCACTCATTACAGTGTCCCACACTTTTTCTTTGTATAGTTCTATTGGTGATTTACGTACTACTTTAGGTTTTTCTTCATCAACTTTATTATCATTTGCACCTTCAATAAGGATTCTTTCTAATTGTGAATTGATATAGTCTTTAGTATCTTTCACATCACCAGTTGTGCCTGGTAAAGACTTCCAATACTCAGCATACTTTTGATTATAAGACGGCCAACCTTTTAGAATACAAGATATCTCTGCAGCCAGTGGTGCACTGAATCTCCAATCTTTTATAGCCCTTAGTTCTTTTAGTCTTTGAGAAAATTGTGGAGTGTTTTTAGCATATTGCAATGCTATCTTTTTACCATCTTTTTTATTACCATCTAATCGGTAATATTCAGTGGCAATTCGTTTTGCACGGCCAAATTCGTAACCTGACATCTTTTCGATTTCAATTTGTGTAGGTACAACAGGCTCTGCTGTTTTTAAAATAGCAGCATTACGTTGCTTTTGCTTACGTGTTAATGGCATAAAAATACTCCTTGCAAAAAGTGCTTACAGTATTATTATACTAATTTTGGATTATTTCTTCTCGTCCATGTGGAACTTGACGAGCCATTTAAGGTCGGTTTGGATTTCAGATATTGCTTTTTCGATATGTGTTAGGTGATTAGTCTCTATAAGGTAAACCCTCCATGCGAGGAATCCTATAAAGCCCACCAGTGTTGTTATAAAAATAGATTCGTATATACCCATCAGTTGTTTTCCTAAATTTAAAAAATAATGTAATTGTTGTTTTATGTTGCGGTTGTTTTAAATCCAGTGCACCAACTGTATAATGTATTTATACTTTAGATAATGATGATAGATGCTGAATCCCGGAATGATTTTAATGTTTTAAATCCAGCTAACTTACAACTTTTACTAAGTTGTCTTTGCATGTCGATTGCAGTATTTATAATTTGTCCGTTATACTGAGTATCGTTTTTAAACATTTTACCATCAATAGTTTCTGTACGGCCATAAGATTCTTCATGACCGTAGAACATTTCAGATATTTCTACTGCTGTTGCACCTAGACAGATGGACTTTGAGATGTCAGCAGTGTCAGTATAGTGTCCAGAAGCAAAGATATGTTTACCAAAGTTCCTAGCAACTTCACCATTAATACTAATGCTATTAGCGTGAGGGTAAGCAACCCCAGTCTCCATATAATCCTGAGAATCGAAGCGAGAATCAAATCCCACCCTGACAATCTCGACACCAACTTCGAAAAGCTTTCTGGTGGCTGCGGGGTCTGCGACCGGCCCGGCGATAATTTTAACATTTTCATTTTCCTCCTTAAATTTTGCTACTTTGTAGATGTATTCAACACTATGAGTGTTATTGTTATTGCTTATTATATTTACCCATTGAATCTTTCCAGCAGGTAATTTAGATTTTAGTGATTTCCACTTATGTAATTGTGCATCTGTATCACCTATAGATACAGCTACATTTTTTCGACCTTTAAAGAAAAAGTCATATAGTTCGTCTATATCATATCTGGTGGATAACATTACACCACACTGAGTATCAGAATCTGATATACTATCGGCTATTGCAAAGGTACCTGTTGCTGCATCACATGATGACCAGATAACTGGTATATCATCAATCAACATTTCAGGATTATCAGTGCTTAGAATATTCGAATAGCGTGGTTCGATGACCACGCTATCCAAATTGACTGGTTTTTGATTATGCAGCTTGTGCATATTCAACAGCTTTTTTAACAGCGTTAATTTTCTTAACCCTGTTTCCACCAAACCAAGCAGAGTGAACTCTGTTATCTCTGGTGTTAGCCAACTCGTGGTCAGTCATGTAAGTGACTGCATTAAGAGCTTGCCAGAAAGTACCCTTTTGATAATTGGCACCTGGTTGGGTGTCAATAACTTCAAGAGCTCTTTGACCATTTCTAGTCAAGATAACATTATCTTTCTCTGATTTTGATGATTTACCGAATACATCAGCAAAGTAGTTGTTAAGAGAATCTTTAGTGTATCTCTTAGAACCTAAGAACTCAGCTACTTCTTTGTATTCATCCATTGACTCTTTAGCTAAGCCAAGTGTTTGCTGCACAGTTTGAGCATCAAATGCTTTTCTGTGGTCAAGCGATACACCAACTTTACCATTGAGTGCCATTGTAAGTGTATTATTACAAACAACTCTGATAGGTGAGAACCTAACATCAATAGATTTACCATATTGATGTGGATTAGAGAAAAGCAAATATGATTCTATCTTATCACCATTAAATAGTTCAAAGTCATCATCTACTTTTGCCAATGCCCATACCATTTTACCATCTTGTAAAGAACCAGCAGTATGCATTTGCATATTACCTTGTTTTACAAAATCAACGAAGAAGTCAAATGCTTCATCATTTTGTACAGGCTCCCAGTTTTGTCCAATAACACTAAGAACTTTTTTGTCCGTGCTACGTACAAGAGCTTGTTGTGTAGGTATACGAATCTCTTCGTCACCCGCCTTTGCTACCATTGGAAGTTTTTCAACGCTCCAATCTAACCCAGCAGCTTCCTGCATCTCACGAGGTGTGAGGTCGTCTGCTACTTTTACTCCAAGACCATGCCAAGGTAATTCACCCGCATAAGCCATTGTTTCTACTGCATGTGCCATAATATAACCTCCTTAATTGCTATGATATTATGATATTAAAGTTATACTCTTGAAGCGTATTTTTTTTATTTTTTTTAAAAAAACTTGATTTCTGCATTGTTTTTATATTTTATCAATTAATTTAACCATTCAATTCATAACAATTTATTTTCAAAATATGGCAATCAGAAACCGTTGCAGCTGCAATTGTTTAGATACCATGTAAAATAGAAACTGGATTCTGTGAACGCTCAATATCATTTTCATTGCTATTTCCTTCCCATATTTCTATTATCTCAGCAACATCTTTACCAGGATTAAATGGTCTATGCCATGCTTTTACTGGTATCGTATAAGCCTTGTATTTCTTCAACTCTGTGATTGTTTTGTATTCGTTTTCAATGTGACACTCCCCTGATACTAAAGTCCAATATTCAGCCCTTTTAAAGTGTCTCTGCATGGATAATGATTTACCTGGTTGTATGAACAACCTTTTCACTGAGTAGCCATCGCCCTCAGCTATTACTTCATAATGTCCCCACTGTCGCTTAGTCATGACGGTTGGAGTCCCCGAAGGGACTCCTAATAATTAAAACATACCTTCATCTTTTAAAATAGTAAATACTCCATAACCTATTGCAGCAAAAGCAGCAATTTTAGTCAGTGGAGATGCGATAAGTATTAGAGTGCCAATACCGATAATTACGATACCGTCCCAAGAAGTTCTTTCTTTAAGACGTGATGTCACCCAGTCAACCCATTCCATTACTGTTTCTTTAATTGATTCCATGATAGTTTTCTCCTTTGTTATAACAATATATTTATTCTATATTGTTGGCTATTGCAAGAGCTCTTGGATTACCTCTATTAGTAAGTCTAAAAGATAATCTATGTAAAACTCTCTGTTCTAGTACCTCATCTTTTTCAGGTACCCTCTTATGTTGAGTAAGTAATTGGTCCATAATAATGACATCTCCTACTTCCCAATCATGCTGATAGATATACCTAGGTTGAAATAGATATTCTTCTAATTCATCTCTTAGTTTATGTCCTGGGTCATCATTTATTTGCATGTGATTATACTTATGCCAATAGATACCTTTAGTACCACCAGCATTTTCTTGTATCAACCATAGCTTAAATGGCTTTTTACCTGCTAATTTAAAGACCATGTGTTGTTCTTTAGACATAACCTTACCCCATTTTTCATAGTCATAAATATAGGTTGCATATCTACCTTCAATTTTATTTCTTAATTTTTCAGGCATATCTTCTAAAGCAGGTATAGTGTTCATAAATAATGTAGGTGTATTTTCAGCACCTCTAATCGCTTGTAAAGCGACTCCATCTGCACCATGCAACTGATTTAGATTACAATGCCAATCTAATTTACCTAGTTGAAATATACCTGTCCATTTGTCATTTCTTTTTTCACCAGTGACTCTTTGTACAGGATATTGTTTATGTGCAGGCCAATTAAATGGGTCAGGATAGTCACTATTTTCTCTAAAGTTATCATCACCCCAGTAGTCACCAGGATTAGGATTTGGCATTTGTTTATTCATCAAAGATTCAAGACCTGTCTTTGCAGATGAGCCGTCAGGATTCCAAGCTAAAAATCTGTAATTATCGATTCCCCATATCTTACTAATGATTTTTGAGAAGTGTATTGGATTTGTATCTTGTTTAGGTATGATTAGTATACCACGTGTCTCTACTGCCCTCTTTATTCTATCATAATCAGGGTCAGTGAGATTGGTT
>MDTD01004489.1_pt1 | contig 25748 bp, 22 predicted proteins | sample 811221 | NCBI WGS metagenome assembly MDTD01 (sample SAMN05326646, study PRJNA326480) | marine metagenome | isolation source: seawater | place: Pacific Ocean: South West | collected 2011 | reverse complement strand
TAATCTAGTGTCACCGTTAGTTGAAAGAACTTCAAAAACCCCATCACCTAGTTCTAATATTGAAATATCAAAAGTTCCTCCACCTAAATCAAATACTGCAATTTTTTGATCCTTGCCTGATTTATCCAGACCATATGCTAGTGCGGCAGCTGTAGGTTCATTAATAATTCTTTGGACTTTCAATCCAGCTATTTCACCTGCCTCTTTAGTAGCTTGTCGTTGTGAATCATTGAAATAAGCTGGCACTGTTATTACAGCCTCGGAAACTGAGTTTCCAAGATAATCTTCAGCAGTTTTTTTCATTTTCTGTAATGTCATTGCCGAAAGTTCTTGTGGAGTATACAATCTTCCATCAATATCTACTCGTGCAGTATCATTATCTCCTTTGACAACTTTGTATGCTGATCTATCTGCATCTTTTTTTGATTCACTAAACTTGCTACCCATAAACCTTTTGATTGAAGCAATGGTTTTAGTTGGATTGGTTACAGCCTGTCTTTTAGCAGGGTCACCAACCTTAATTTCACCTCCTTCAACAAAAGCAATTACAGAGGGCGTAGTTCTTTTCCCTTCTGCGTTTGGAATTACAACAGGTTCATTACCTTCCATAACAGAAACACAAGAATTAGTCGTACCTAAATCAATACCGATAATTTTACTCATAATTTAATTTTTGTAACTAAGAAACCAATGATTATGCCAGTATCGATAAACTGACATACTGACAGTATCGAAAGACAACGATATTGTTATGTATATTTGATACATTTGTAAGATTATGGGTAGCAAAAGAGTAACTACACTCACACTTTCTGAAATGAAAGAAAAAAATGAAAAAATAACTATGCTTACAGCATATGACTTTTCTATGGCCAAAATAATTGATTCATCAGGAATTGACATTATTTTAGTGGGTGACTCAGCCTCAAATGTCATGGCTGGTCATGAAACAACCCTTCCTATAACTCTTGACCAAATGATTTATCACGCTAGCTCAGTTGTAAAAGGTGTCAAAAGAGCTCTTGTAGTAGTAGACCTACCTTTTGGAAGCTATCAATCAGACCCAAACGAAGCTCTAAGATCTGCAATTAGAATTATGAAGGAATCTGGAGCACATGCTGTAAAAATGGAAGGAGGATCTGAAATCAAAGATTCTATTGTTAAAATTTTAAATGCTGGTATTCCAGTTATGGGACATCTTGGTTTGACACCACAGTCAATTTATAAGTTTGGAACTTACACCGTTAGAGCCAAAGATAATGATGAAGCTAAAACACTTTTCGACAATGCTTTACTTCTCGATGGCTTGGGTTGTTTCGGAATAGTCCTAGAAAAGATTCCTGCAAAGATTTCAAAAAAGGTTTCAAAATCAATCAAAGCTCCCGTAATTGGAATCGGAGCTGGAATTGATGTAGATGGACAAGTTTTAGTAACGCACGACTTAGTTGGATTTACAACTGAATTTAATCCAAGGTTTTTGAGAAGATATGTTAATTTAAATAAAATAATGTCAGAGGGCATAAAGAATTACATATCGGATGTTAAAAAACTAAAGTTTCCTAACTCAAACGAACAATATTGATTTGTTAGAAATATTATTTGAAGATAATCACTTACTGATAATTAACAAAAAGTGTGGGGAACTATGTCAAAGTGATAAAACTAATGATGAAACCATTTTAGACAAAGCAAAAAATTACTTAAAAATAAAGTACAAAAAAAAGGGTAAGGTGTTTCTTGGACTAAATCATCGGATTGATAGGCCAACAAGCGGAATAGTCATATTATCTAAGACTTCAAAGTCTTTAACTAGAATGAATGAGAGTTTTAAAAAAAAAAAGGTATCAAAGGTTTACTGGGCTATTGTCAATTTGTTTAATAAAAAGAATGGTGAAATCGTAAATTTTTTAAAAAAAAATAAACAACAAAATAAATCATACATTGTTAATTCTGAAATTAAAGGTTCCAAACATGCAATGCTTCGATACACTAAATTACTTGACTTAAATAAATATTCACTACTTGAGATAAAATTATTGACTGGAAGACATCATCAAATAAGAGCCCAACTTTCAAATATTGGCTTCCCAGTAAAAGGTGACCTTAAATATGGATTTCCAAGATCTAACGAAGACAAGGGAATACATTTGCATGCAAGAGAAGTTGAATTCATACACCCTACCACAAAAAAAAATATAAAAATTGAAGCCCCTACCCCAAAAGAAAAAATTTGGGATTTCTGTCTAAAGTCAATTGAAACATAGATTTATTATCCCGATTTTACTAAATTTACTTAGTTAATTTCTTTGAAACTGACTATGAGTAAGGAAATTGTAAAAATATTTGATACAACGCTTAGAGACGGTGAACAAGTTCCAGGATGTAAGCTAAATACAAATCAAAAACTTCAAATAGCTGAGAAACTGGATGAACTTGGTGTTGATATCATTGAAGCTGGTTTTCCCATTTCAAGCCCTGGTGATTTTAATTCTGTCTCTGAAATATCTAAAATTGTAAAAAATGCAACTGTTTGTGGATTAACAAGAGCAATAAAAAAAGATATAGATGTTGCTGCAGAGGCTTTGAAAAACGCTAAAAAACCTAGAATACACACTGGCATTGGAACATCAGATATGCACATTAAATATAAATTCAACTCAAATAGAATAAAAATTATTGAGCAAGGTTTTAATGCAGTAAAATATGCAAAAAAGTATGTTTCAGATGTAGAATTTTATGCTGAAGATGCGGGCAGAACTGATAACAAATTTTTGGCAGAAGTTTGTGAAAAAATGATTGAAGCTGGAGCAACTGTAATAAATATACCTGACACAACAGGATATTGTTTGCCAAGCGATTATGGCAAAAAAATAAAGTATTTAGTTGAAAATGTAAAAAATATAGACCGAGCAACTATTTCATGCCACTGTCACAATGATCTCGGTCTAGCTACAGCAAATTCTATTTTTGGTGTAATAAATGGAGCAAGACAAATTGAGTGTACAATTAATGGTATTGGAGAAAGAGCTGGTAATACTGCTCTTGAGGAAGTAGTTATGATCATGAAACAACACAGTGACTTAAACTTGGACACTAATGTCAAAACTAAGGAACTGCATGAGTTAAGTAAAATTGTTTCAGATGAGATGGGTATGGTTGTACAACCAAACAAAGCTATTGTTGGTTCCAATGCATTTGCTCATAGTTCTGGAATCCACCAAGACGGTGTGATTAAAAAAAGAGAAACTTATGAAATTATTAATCCATCCGATGTTGGAGCAAATGAATCAGCCATTGTATTAACAGCGAGAAGTGGAAGAGCTGCATTGGCTTACAGAGCAAAAAAGGTTGGATTTGATCTAACTAAAAATGAATTAGACTTAGTCTATAATGAATTTTTAAAATTTGCAGACCAAAAGAAAAGGGTTGAAGATGAAGATATTCCTAATATTATAAAGAGTTCCAATTTAAATCAGTTAATATCATTATAAAATGAAAAAGACACTTTTTGATAAGGTTTGGGATTCCCATGTGATAGAATCAATCAAAGATGGCCCTGATGTGCTTTTTATAGATAGACACCTTGTTCATGAAGTTACAAGTCCTGTGGCATTTCTGGGACTTAAACAAAGAAAAAATACTGTTATGTTTCCTGAAAGAACCTTTGCCACAGCCGATCACAACACTCCTACAAGAAATCAACATCTTCCTGTTAAGGATCCATTATCAGCAAATCAATTAAAAGCCCTAGAAAAAAATTCAAAAAATTATGGGATTTCATATTGGGGACTAGGACATAAAAAAAATGGGATTGTCCATGTAATTGGTCCCGAAAATGGCATTACTCAACCTGGAGCAACAATAGTTTGCGGAGATTCCCACACATCAACACATGGTGCATTCGGTGCTATTGCGTTTGGAATAGGAACTTCTGAAGTTGAAATGGTATTATCTACACAATGTATCATGCAACCAAAGCCAAAGAAAATGAGAATCACAGTTAATGGTAAACTGTTGAAAGGAGTTACTCCGAAAGATGTTGCACTCTTCATAATTTCAAAACTAACTACATCCGGAGCAACCGGATATTTTGTAGAATATGCTGGTGAAGTTTTTGAAAACATGTCAATGGAGGGCAGAATGACTGTGTGTAATCTTAGTATTGAAATGGGAGCCAGAGGAGGAATGATTGCGCCTGATGAAAAAACTTATGATTACATAAAAGATAGAGAGTTTACACCTAGCGGAGAAAATTTAAAAAAAGCAAAAAAATATTGGTCTACACTAAAAAGCGATAATGGTGCCACTTTTGATAAAGAATTAAAATTTGATGGGAATGTAATCGAACCCATGATAACCTATGGAACCAACCCTGGAATGGGAACAAGCATTTCAGACGGAATACCATCTTTCAAAAATCAAAATGGTGAAAGTAAGACATTTAAAAAATCACTAGATTACATGAACTTTAAAGAGGGTCAAAGCATGATTGGAAAAAAAATTGATTTTGTTTTTTTGGGTAGTTGTACCAATGGTAGAATTGAAGACTTTCGTGCATTTACTCAATTAATAAAAGGAAAAAAGAAAGCACCCAATGTCACAGCATGGCTTGTTCCAGGCTCACATAAAGTAGAAAAAGCAATAGAGGAAGAGGGTTTATTGTCGATTTTAAATAAGGCTGGGTTTGAATTGCGAGAACCTGGATGTTCAGCATGTTTGGCAATGAATGATGATAAAATACCTGAGGGAAAATATGCAGTAAGTACCTCAAACAGAAACTTTGAAGGTAGACAAGGTCCGGGATCTCGTACATTGTTAGGGAGCCCTTTGGTTGCTGCTGCTGCTGCTATAACTGGTGAAGTCACCGATCCAAGAACTTTATTCTAGTAATAATATGGGCTACGATAAATTTAAAATTCTTGAATCTAGAGCCGTGCCACTTCCAATCGAAAATATTGATACTGATCAGATAATCCCAGCTAGATTTTTAAAAGCAACTGAGAGAAAAGGATTTGGAGAAAATCTTTTTAGAGATTGGAGGTACGATTCTAACAATAATAAAAAAGACTTTATTTTAAATAATTCAAAATATGAGGGGAAAATTTTAATTGGTGGAAAAAACTTCGGATCTGGCTCATCTAGAGAACATGCCGCATGGGCATTATACGATTATGGTTTTAGATGTGTAATTTCAAGTTTTTTTGCTGATATTTTCAAAAATAATTGTTTAAATATTGGAATACTTCCAGTCCAAGTAAGTCCAAAATTTCTTGAAATTCTATTTGATTCGATTTATAAAAACCCAAAAATTATTATTAAAGTAGATCTTGTAAATCAACTTATTAGTTTAATTGATTATGATATTTATGAATCTTTTGATATAAATAAATACAAAAAACAAAATCTTATTAATGGTTTTGATGATATTGATTATTTGATCAATATGAAAGAAACAATAAAGAATTTTGCCAAAAAAACTCCATTATAATCTAAAAATTACTTTGTGACAAAAAGGAGAGTCGAAATCATGGACACTACACTAAGAGATGGTGAACAAACTTCGGGAATTTCATTTTCAGCTTCTGAAAAATTAACAATCTCAAAATTACTTTTAGAGGAGTTGTTGATAGACAGAATTGAAATTGCTTCTGCTAGGGTTTCTGAGGGTGAACTTGAAAGTGTTAAATTGATATCAGACTGGGCAAAATCTAATGGTCATCTAAATAAAATTGAGATCCTCACTTTTGTGGACAAAGGGAGATCTATAAATTGGATGTTAAAATCTGGAGCTAAAGTTCAAAACTTATTAACAAAGGGTTCAGTCAACCATCTGACTAACCAATTAAAAAAAACACCAGGACAGCACTTTAAAGAAATTAATGAAATATTAACATCATCGGAAAAGGAAGACATAAAAACTAATGTCTATCTTGAGGACTGGAGTAATGGAATGCGAAATTCTAAAGATTATGTAATTGATTTAATAGATTTTCTTTCAAAAAAAAGAATCGAAAGAATTCTTCTTCCTGATACATTGGGTATATTAACACCTCGGGAGACTTATAATTTTATTAGTGAAATAATAAATAAGTTTCCAAATATTCACTTTGATTTTCACTCACACAATGATTATGATCTAAGTGTTGCAAATGTTATTGAAAGTTTAAAAGCAGGTTGTCACGGACTTCATCTAACAATTAATGGTATGGGTGAGAGAGCTGGAAATGCCCCAATGGCTAGCGTTGCTGCAGTAATTAATGACTTTCTCCCTGAAATTTCCATCAATTTAAAAGAGAAATCCTTATACAAAGTTAGCAGACTTGTTTCGACATTTACAGGTTTTAGAATCCCAGCTAATAAACCAGTTGTTGGAGAAAATGTTTTTACTCAAACCGCTGGAATACATGCAGATGGAGACAGTAAAAAAAACCTTTATTTTAATGATCTTCTACCTGAAAGATTTGGTAGAAAGAGAAAGTATGCATTAGGTAAAACATCTGGAAAAGCAAACATTCAAAAAAACTTACAAGATCTTGGATTGACACTCAATTCAGTTGAATTGAAAAAGGTTACTGAACGAATTATTCAATTAGGTGACAAAAAAGAGAAAGTTACTACAGAAGACTTACCATACATAATATCTGAAGTTTTAAAAAACTCTAAAGAGATTGGAAATGTAAAAATTCATTCATTTACATTACAACATAAAAAAAACAATAAGCCATCTGCTGATCTTGAAATTATAATTGGCGGAAAATTATATAAAAATTTTGGAACTGGGGATGGGCAATTCGATGCATTTATGAATGCACTAAGAAAAATTTATTTAAGTAATAATATGGAATTACCTATACTGATTGATTATAACGTAACCATTCCCCCCGGTAGTAATTCAGATTCACTTTGTGAAACATTTATAACATGGAAAAACAAAAAAAAAGAATTCATTACCATAGGTCTTGATTCTGATCAAACTGTATCTGCCATAAAAGCTACCGAAAAAATGTTAAATATCATATAATATGGAACTCAAAATAGCTAAACTTGCAGGTGACGGAATTGGACCAGAGGTTCTTAACGAAGCTGTAAAAGTTTGTGATGCAATTGCAAAAAAATTTAATCATAAAATTTTCTGGTCTGATGGGCTGGTTGGAGCAGATGCAATTCAAAAAGTTGGAGATCCATATCCAAACAAAACTCACAGTATATGCCTAAGTTCAGATGCTATTTTGTTTGGGGCTATCGGAGATCCAAAGTTTGATAATGATCCAAACTCAAAAATAAGACCGGAACAAGGATTACTAAAAATGAGAAAAAAGTTAGGTTTGTTTGCTAATATTCGACCAACTTTTACTTTTGACTCCTTGATCGAAAGTTCACCTATAAAAAGTGAAGTCATTAAAGGAATCGATTTAGTTTTTGTCAGAGAATTAATAGGTGGAATTTATTTTGGAAAAAAGGGCAGAAAAAAAAATGGAGAAATTGCATATGATACTTGTACATATTCAAGAAACGAAATTATAAGACTTGCTAAAATTGGATTCGATTTAGCATCCAAAAGAACAAAAAAATTATGTTGTGTTGATAAGGCAAATGTTCTCGAAACATCAAGATTGTGGAGAGAGACTGTGCAATCAATGGAAAAGAGTTACCCCGATGTAAAAGTTTCATATGAATTTGTTGATGCTGTAGCAATGAGATTAATACAATGGCCTAAAAACTATGATGTATTAATTACAGAAAACCTGTTCGGAGATATATTGACTGATGAAGCATCGGTAATTTCAGGTTCAATGGGTTTAATGCCATCAGCATCAATTGGAAATAAAATCTGTTTGTATGAACCAATTCATGGATCTTATCCAGAAGCAGCAGGAATGAATATCGCAAATCCATTAGCTGCAATTTTATCAGCAGCTATGATGTTCGAAAATTCTTTTGGACTTAAACACGAGGCAAGATTGATTAGAAAAGTGGTAAATAATTCTCTAAACAAGAAAATCGTAACAAGGGATTTATCAAAAAACAAATCATACTCAACAAGCTATGTCGGAGATTGGATAACTAAGAATATATAAAGTTATTTTTCGTCCATTTTTTTCTTGAGATCTACCAGTACATCTAGATCTCCTAGAGTTGACTTATCATTTTCTTTATCATTAATCTTTTTTTGAGATTTCTTAAATGTCCTAGCTTCCTCTTCTTTAAACATTATAGTATGAGACATTACAACCCTTTTATAATCCTTGTTGTATTCAATAACTTTGAAATCAGCTGATTCACCCTTTTTTAACTTGTTTCCATCTTCCTTGATTAAATGTCTGCTGGGAATAAAAGCTGTCACATCTTCGTTAAATATAATAGTAGATCCCTTATCATTACCATCAGAAATTGTTCCATTGTGAACAGTACCTTCAGCAAAAGTTTTATCATATGTATCCCACGGGTTTTCTTTAGTTTGTTTATGACCAAGACTTAATTTTCTATCATTTACATCCAACTCCAGTACAATGACTTCGATTTTTTCTCCAGTTGAAAATAGCTCGGAGGGATGCTTAACTTTAACCGTCCATGACAAATCTGAAATATAAACTAGACCATCTATACCTTCCTCAAGTTCAACAAAAATCCCAAAGTTTGTGAAATTTCTTATTATTCCAGTATGTTTAGAGCCTTTTGGATACTTAGTTGTTATATCTGTCCAAGGATCATTAGTAAGCTGTTTTATACCTAAAGACATTTTTCTTTCATCTCTATCTAGAGTCAGAACAACGGCCTCAATTTTATCACCAACTTTGACGAAATCTTGAGCAGATCTTAGGTGTGTAGACCATGACATTTCAGAAACATGAACAAGACCTTCAACGCCATCTGCAACTTCAATAAAAGCACCATAATCAGCAAGTACAGAAACCTTACCTTTAACTTTATCACCTTCTTTAAGGTCTGAGCTCAATGCTTCCCATGGATGAGGTGAAAGCTGTTTAACTCCCAATTGAATTCTTGACTTATCGTCATCGAAATCCAAAATCACAACATTGAGCTTTTGATCTAATTCCAAAATTTCACTTGGATGATTTATTCTGTTCCAGGATAGGTCTGTTATGTGTATCAGTCCATCGACTCCACCCAAGTCTACAAAAACTCCATAAGTGGTTATATTCTTAACGATTCCTTCTAAAACTTGACCTTTTTCTAACTGACCAATTATTTCTTTTTTCTGTTCTTCAATGTCCGCTTCAATTAATGCCTTGTGGGAAACGACAACATTTTTAAACTCATGATTTATTTTGACGACTTTAAATTCCATGTTCTTATTGACATATTGATCGTAATCCCTGATTGGTTTAACATCAATTTGTGAACCAGGTAAAAAGGCTTCTAAACCAAATACATCAACAATCATCCCTCCTTTAGTCCTACATTTAACAAATCCAGTTACAACAGATGAATTAGCATGAGCATCATTAACTTTGTCCCAAGCTTTTATTGTTCTAGCTTTTCTATGTGAAAGGATTAGTTGGCCAGTTTTATCTTCTTGAATATCTACAAGTACCTCAACTTTATCACCTACTTTTAAATCAGGGTTATATCTAAATTCATTTAGTGATATCACACCCTCAGACTTAGCATTAATATCAATTATAGCCTCTCTGTCAGTAATGTTTATAACTGATCCTTCAATAACATTATCATTATATGTATCAACAAAATTCTTTTGAACTAATTTTGTGAATTCATCAACTTTCTTTTTGTCGATTGTCTCAATACCTTCCTCAAAATTTTTCCAATCAAATTCTTTTAAAAATTTTTCGGACTCACTAATTTGTTTTTTATTTTTTTTTGGTGACTTTTCAATCACTTTTGGTTTTTTTTCTTTAGAAAGCGATTTTTTTACTTTATTAGCTTCAACCGAACTGCTGGTCGTTGATTTCTTTTCATTTGTATCAATATCCAAATCTTTTTTAGATTTTTTTGAAACTATTTTTGATTTAGTAGTCTTTGCAGAGACTTTTTTTGCTGTAGTGTCAGCTTTTTTTGAGGGCATATGAACATATTTGTATCTCAAATTTTCTTCAGAATTATAGCTAAACTTGAGAGATATTAACTTAATTAATCTTTATGGGACTGAATCAACTACCATAAAGGGATTGCGAAAATAAGTTCATTTTATATTTAAAACAAACTTTTTCAAAAAATTAGTTGTTACTTATGAAGTTTATAATTACTTTTTCTAACTCATTAAGTGATAAATTTTCAGTGTTGATAGTCAAAGCATCATCAGGAACTTTGAGAGGTGAGTAAGTTCTTGTTGAGTCATCTTTATCTCTAGAAATTATATTTTCTAAAACGTCATTGTAAGAAACATTCAATCCGTTTTTTTTCATTTCATCATATCGTCTTTTTGCTCTTGTCTCTGAATTCGCAGTTAAAAAAAACTTGTACTTAGCATTGGGAAATACAACCGTACCAATATCTCTCCCGTCCATCACAATGTTGTTCTTTTTAGATAACTGATGTTGAATTTTGAGTATGTGATCTCTAACATTTTTCTGTTTAGCTATTTTACTAACATGATCTGCGATTTCCAAAGAACGTAGTTTTGAATCAATAAAATTATTGTTCAAACTTATCTCATTTTGTGAATTTTTGGGATTTAATTTAAAATCAATTAAAATTTTATCGAGATTATCGTTGAGTTTTTTTTTTTCAATTTTATTGTCATAGATGATTCCATTCTTCAAACAAAAATATGTTACAGCTCTGTACATTGATCCAGAATCGATATAAGTGAAATTAAGTTTCTTGGCAATTCTTCGTGCAATTGTACTTTTTCCAGTTGAGGAGGTTCCGTCTATAGAAATAATAACTTTGCTCACCATTTAGGCTTTGAAACTTTTTGATTGGTAATTGCAATATCAAGCACTTCTTTCATGTTTGAAACATAATGAAACTTGAGACCAGTTAAATAACTTTGATCAATTTCTGCAACATTTTTTTTGTTGTGACTACTGAGAATAATCTCATTAATTTTAGCTCTTTTTGCTGCCAATATTTTTTCTTTAATTCCGCCAACAGGCAAAACTTTTCCTCTTAAAGTTATTTCTCCAGTCATTGCTAGCTTACGCTTTGTCCTCATTTGGGTTAACAGCGATACTAATGATGTAAGCATGGTAATACCTGCGCTTGGTCCATCTTTAGGTGTAGCACCCTCAGGAACATGTATATGTATATTATTTTTAGATATTTTTTCTATATCTATGTTTAATTCAACAGAATGAGATTTGATGTATTCGAGCGCTATTGTCGCGGACTCTTTCATAACTTTACCTAAATTACCAGTAATTGATAAATTTCCTTTACCTCTTGACAATGTAGATTCAATAAACAAAATATCACCTCCAAACTGAGTCCATGCAAGTCCCGTAACAACTCCCGCAACATCATTATTTTCATACTTATCTCTCAAAATAGATACTCCTAGTATTTTTTCAATTTCTTTAGGTAAAATATTTTTGGAAAAAGTTTCACCGAGAGCTATGGATTTAGCTGTATTTCTTATTACTTTGGATAGCTGTTTTTCCAAACCTCTGACTCCCGATTCACGAGTGTATCCCTCAATAATTAGTTCGAGTGAAGACTTATTTATACTTAACATATTTTTCTCTAATCCGTGTTCAAAAATTTGTTTAGGAAGCAAATGTTTTTTTGCAATCTGAATTTTTTCTTCAGTGGTATAACCAGAAATATTAACAATTTCCATTCTGTCAACTAATGCTGGTTGCACATTTGAAATATTATTGGAAGTTGCGATAAACATTACTTTGGACAAATCAAAACCAGTTTCAACAAAATTGTCATAAAAATCTGTATTTTGTTCAGGATCTAAAACTTCTAACATTGCTGAAGACGGATCTCCCTGACCTCCCACAGTTAATTTATCTATTTCATCTAAAACAAAGACGGGGTTTGATGTTTTAGCCTTTTTCAAACTTTGAATAATTCTACCTGGCATAGCTCCAATATAAGTCTTTCTATGGCCTCTTATTTCAGATTCATCCCTTAAACCTCCTAAAGATATTCTTACATACTCTCTGTTTAATGCCTCAGCAATTGATTTACCCAATGATGTTTTTCCAACACCAGGGGGTCCATTAAAACACAAAATAGGTGATCTCATGTCTTTACGCAATTTTAAGACAGCAATGTGTTCAATAATTCTTTTTTTTACTTTTTTCAGTCCGAAGTGATCCCTGTCTAATATCTTTTGTGCCCTCTTTAAATCAAAATTATCCTTTGAGAAATCATTCCATGGCAATTCCAGATACAAATCCAGATAGTTTCTTTGAATGGAGTACTCAGCTACTTGTGGGTTCATTCTCTGGAGCTTTGATAATTCTTTGTTGAAATGCTTATCGATATCTTTAGACCATTTTTTGGTTTTCGATTTAATTTTCATTTCATTAATTTCTTCATCATATGAAACACCACCTAACTCCTCTTGAATGGTTTTCATTTGCTGGTGGAGAAAATACTCTCTTTGTTGCTGATCTAAATCCGATCTAACTTTAGATTGTATATCATTTTTCAGCGATAGTCTTTGTAATTCAACATTCATCTGCTTCAAACACATTAATGCTCTTTTATGTAAATCATCAGTATTAAGAATTTCATATTTTTCCTTAACATTAAGATTCATATTTGAGCACACAAAGTTTACAAGAAAAGAATCACTCTGTATATTTTTAATAGCAAATGAAGCTTCACTTGGTATATTTGGATTTTCATCAATTATTTTTAGTGCAATATCTTTTATGGAGTCAATTGTTGCAGCAAATTTTTTATTGTCAGCCTCGGGTTTTTTTTCCCTTATTTCTTTAATTTCCGCTTTGATATAAGGATTTTCACTTAAAATTTTCTCAATTGAAAAGCGTTTTTTTCCCTGAATAATGACTGTCACATTACCATCTGGCATCTGTAAAACTCGTAAAACTTTTGCAACTGTTCCTGTTGAATGAATATCGCTTATGTTTGGGTTTTGAATCTTTGAATCTTTTTGAGAAACGACACCAATTAATTTTGAATCGAGATTAGCATCCTTAATAAGCTTAATGGATTTGTCTCTCGATGCCGTTATTGGAATAACTATTCCAGGAAACATAACCGTGTTTTTTAAAGGTAAAATGGAGATTGAGTTAGGAAGAGATTCTTTTGAAATAGCTTCCTCATCATCGGAGGTCATTAAAGGAATTAACTCAGAGTCCTCGTCAATGCTTTGTAATGACATCATGTCAATATTTACAAACTTTTCTTTTGACATACTATTATTTTAAGTCATTGTGTCATGAAATTTTGTTTCTGATAAATTTTTCATTAACAAAAACAGATGTAGAACAAAGTTTCACAACAATTTTTACTTACACAAATTCAAGATCCATGCCATAAACTAAATGTTGTTTGTTCGGATATTACTCAGCATGTAAGCACCGATTACGAAAAACACAAGGAAAACTAGAATTGAATTTCTCATACTTCCAGTAATTTGATCAATAAATGCAAACAGTGACATCCCAATCACTATACTAACTTTTTGAGTTACATCATAGAAACTAAAGTAAGAGGTTGTATTATCTGTTTTAGGAATCATTTTTGAAAAAGTTGATCTAGATAGTGCTTGTATTCCTCCCATTACCAAACCAACTAAACCAGCTGCTATGTAAAATTCGTTTGGTTTGCTTATGAAGAAGGCTCCAATACAAAGAAATGCCCAAAAAACATTCAATAAAATTAACGTATTAATATTTCCAATTTTTTTTGAGATCCATGCTGTGAAGACAGCTCCAACCATGGCAATCAATTGAATTAATAAAATACTTATTATTAATCCTAAAGTTTTTTCATCAGTATCTTTCCACAAAATCTCTTGTTCCCCAAAATAAGCTGCAATAAGTAAAACTGTTTGCAGGGCTGAACTATATATGAAGAATGCACTTAAAAATTTTTTTATTATATAAATATCTCTAAATTCATTCCATACTTCTTTGAGTTCTATATATCCGTTGAAAAAAACATCTTTAATTATTTTTTTCTTTTTACTAAAATTAGGTAAGTAATAAAATGAGTATTGACTAAAAAGTAACCACCAAATTCCGACCGAAACAAATGAATATTTCATTGCCTGAAGCTCAGCACCTGGCGGGTGAATGCCAAAAAAGGAGGGGTATTTTACCATTCCCAGGTTAAACAACAATAAAATAACGCTTCCCACATAGCCAAGAGCATATCCTTTAGCGCTTATGTAGTCTTGTTTATCTTTTGAAGCAATATCAGGTAAATATGAGTTGTAAAAGACTAAGCTTGCCCAAAAAGAAATCAAAGCAAAAAAATAGAATAATAATCCTATATAAATTTTCTCTAGGTCAAACCAATATAAACCAATACAAGAAAAGGAGCCCATGTAACAAAAAAACTTTAGAAATGTTTTTTTATTACCAATGAAGTCAGCAATTCCTGAAAGTATAGGAGTTACTAATGATAATATTACAAACGCAAAAGCCGTTAAAAAACTAATTAGAGCAGTATTCTTAAAATTAATTCCAAATAATTCAATGTAAAGACTTTCAACAAATAGAGCCCCATAGTATATTGGAAAAATTGCAGAGGAAATCACTAGAGGATAGACTGAATTAGCCCAGTCATAAAAGGCCCAAGCATTTAAAACTTTTTTGTTGTCTTTAACATGTATTGATGATTTCAACATAGTTTGGTATTACAATATAGTAAAGTATTGAGCACATTATTTTAATTTTATTAATTAATTTTGCAGGGGAATTCAAAAAATGAAAATAATTAGTTTAGTTTTTGCTTTAACAATCTTTATTACGGGTTGTAATAATGTAAAGATTGAAAGAAAAAGTAATTCAAAAAAAAAAATTGAATTTTCAGAAATTGAAACCTTAGAAAAAATTAATGGCATATTTTATTGTGCAAAATGTAATTCACCACTTTACAAAACAGAAAATAATTACCAATCAATGTTGGATGATGAAAGTTTTGATAAAGCCATTGATAACAAAGTAGACTTCAATCAGAATTTTAAAAAAAAAACCAAACTAAAATGTAGAAATTGTGGTACAATTATTGGAAATGTATGGGATGATGGACCAATTTCGACGGGAAATCGTCATTGTGTCTCCAAAAGTTCTTTAATTTTTAAAAAAATTATAAATGATAAATAAATACCTATTTTTAACTATAATATCTTTTTTTATGTTGAATTCTAATTTTTCTCAAAATAAAAATCAAGTAGTAAAATCTGAAAATGAATGGAAAAACCAACTTGATAATTTAAGTTTTCAAGTTTTAAGAAACGCATACACTGAGAGACCATTTACTGGTGAATACAATCTTCACTTCGAAAATGGAAGCTACAATTGTAAAGGATGTAATCAAACACTTTTTTCAAGTAATAATAAGTATGACAGTAATTGTGGTTGGCCAAGTTTTGACCAAGCAATTCCTAATACAATTGTGTATGTAGAAGATTTTTCACACAATATGAGGAGAATAGAGGTTAAATGCTCAAAATGTGATGGACATCTTGGTCACGTTTTTAATGATGGTCCAAGAGAAACAACAGGAAAAAGATATTGTATTAACTCTGCGGCACTATCTTTTAAAAAAGAATAAAAATGGAAAAATTTGATTTAATTGTTGTAGGAAGTGGTCCTGGTGGATACGTAACAGCTATAAGAGGTTCACAACTTGGACTAAAAACAGCTATAATTGAAAGAGAAAGTTTGGGTGGTATTTGTTTGAATTGGGGTTGTATTCCTACCAAAGCTCTGATAAAATCAGCTCAAGTTTTTGAATACTTAAAAAATGCAAATGATTATGGCATTAATGTTGAAAATGTTGAAAAGGATTTCAATTCTGTAATTTCCAGAAGTCGGAAAGTTGCTGAAACAATGAGTAAAGGAGTTAAATTTTTGATGAAAAAAAATAAAATTACAGTTTTGAATGGGTTTGGTAAATTATCTGAAAAAAATATTGTTAGCGTAGTTAATGACAAAAAAGTAGAAGAGAAATTTCGAGGTGAAAACATAATTATAGCTACTGGAGCTCGTTCAAGAGAGTTAGCTAATATTAAACAAGATGGAAAACATGTTATTGGATACAGAGAAGCAATGACCCTCAAAAAACAACCCAAAAATATCACAATAATTGGATCAGGTGCAATAGGAATTGAGTTTGCTTTTTTTTACAATTCAATGGGCTCGGAAGTTACTGTAATTGAGTACCAAGAGAGAATAATTCCAAATGAAGATAAAGATATTTCAAGCGAGCTGATGAAAATTATGAAGAAAAAAGGCATAACTTTTCTAACATCATCAAAAGTCTTAAATACTAATTTAAATAACGGAATTGTTAATATTGAAATCGAAAATATAGATGGTAAAAAAGAAATTATTGAATCTGAAATTGTTTTAAGTGCTGTTGGAGTAAAATCAAACATTGAAGATATAGGTTTGGAGGAATTAGGAATTAACGTGGAAAATGAAAAAATCGTAGTCGATCAGTTTTATAAAACTAATGTTGAAGGATTCTATGCCATTGGTGATGTTGTTTCTGGTCAATCACTTGCTCATGTTGCATCTGCAGAGGGTATAATATGTGTTGAAAAAATTGCTGGACTTAAAGTAAATCCTCTTGATTATGATAATGTTCCCAGCTGCACATATTGTTCACCTGAAATAGCATCTGTTGGTTTTTGCGAAGAAACAGCTAGAGCAAAAGGTTATGATATTAAAGTAGGGAAATTTCCATTTACAGCTTCAGGAAAAGCACAAGCGGCTGGAAAAAGTGATGGTTTTGTTAAAGTAATTTTTGACTCCAAATATGGGGAGTGGTTGGGTTGTCACATGATTGGTGAGGGTGTGACAGACATGATTTCTGAAGCAGTTTTAGGCAGGAAACTAGAAACTACGGGCCAAGAAGTTTTAAAGGCTGTGCATCCTCATCCAACAATGAGTGAGGCCATTATGGAAGCTGTTGCAGACGCCTATGATGAAGTCATACACTTGTAATTTACAAAAAACTATTAATTGCAAGCCTGTAACTATCAAGACCAAAACCCTGTATAACCCCTTTTACGTTAGGACTTAAAAATGACTTATGTCTAAACTCTTCTCTTGCAAATGTATTCGAAATGTGAACTTCAACAACAGGTGATTTTACAGACTTCACAGCATCCGAAATACCAACAGAGGTGTGTGTGTAAGCTGCTGCATTTAAAATAATGCCATCATAAATAAATCCCACTTCCTGAATTTTATCAATAAGTTCACCCTCAATGTTAGATTGAAAAAAGTCAAGTTTGATTGCGCTGAACTCATTTTGAAGTTTTAAAAAAAAATCATCAAAATTTTGATCACCATATATTTGTTTTTCTCTTAGCCCTAAAAGATTTAGATTTGGACCATTAATAATTTGTAATTTCATAAAAAACTCTTGCAAAATATTAACCAAATTTAAATATTATAAATGGAATGGGAGAATGCTCTTAATAAATTTAAAAACTTTTTAAAAATTGAGAGAAATATGTCGGATAATACAATACAAAGTTATTTGTACGATATAAAGAAACTGAAGTCATTCACCCGCGATAAAAAGATTAATAAAAACCCTACGAAGTTATCTGAGAATGAGATTAGAGAGTTTGTTTTTTTCATTTCAAAGGAGATAAAAAGTAGGACCCAAGCTAGAATTATTTCTGGAATAAAAAAATTTTTTGATTTTTTATTAATTGAAAATCTCATAAGTGATAACCCTGTTGATAATATTGAAACACCAAAGGTAGGAATCAATTTACCAAACACTTTATCACTCGATGAAATTGACAAACTTATTTCAAATATCAATTTAAAATCAAAAACTGGAAAAAGAAATATTGCCATAGTAGAGTTACTTTACAGTTGTGGGTTAAGGGTATCTGAGCTGATTGAATTAAAAATATCAGATTTATTCTTCAAAGAATCTCTAATTAAAGTTACTGGAAAAGGTAATAAAGAAAGGTTTGTTCCAGTTAGTAAACTGGCCCAAAAATATATTTTTGAATATATTAACAATTCAAGAAATATTAGCAAGATAAATAAGGGTCATGAAGACACACTCTTCATAAATGAAAGAGGATCTAAATTATCAAGAGTGATGATCTTTATAATAATAAAAAAGTTAAAAAACCTTGCAGGAATCAGTAAGAAAATAGGACCTCATACATTGAGACATTCATTTGCAACTCATTTATTACAAAACGGCGCAGATTTAATAACAATTCAAAAAATGATGGGTCATGAAAGTATTACCACTACAGAAAGGTATTTGCATGTAGATAAAAAACATTTAATTAGTTCGGTTTTAAAGTTTCACCCAAAATCTAAAACAAACTAATTATTAATTAAGAGTCTGAAACCTTCACCATGAATATTTTCAATCTCAATTTTAGAATCTTTACCTAGATACTTTCTAATTTTAGCGATATATACATCCATACTTCTTGATGTAAAATAGTTGTCATCATTCCAAATTTTAACTAGCGCAAGTTCTCTGGGCATCAAATCATTGGAATAACTTAATAACATTTTTAGTAATTCATTTTCTTTAGGTGATAGTTTTATTGGATTTTCGTTTCGGAATTGTAACGTTCTTAATTTTGAATCAAATTTAAAACCAGAAAAATTAAAATGATTCTGTTCTGGTTCTTTATTGCTTAAAAGTTTTTTTCGTTTAAAAATTGATTTAATTTTAAAAAGTAATATCTCCGAGTCAAAAGGTTTAGTTAAGTAGTCATCTGCACCAATTTTATATCCTTTCAGCACATCATCTTTCATTATTTTTGCTGTTAGAAAAAAAAGTGGAACATCCTTATCAATTTCTCGAATTTCTTTTGCTAATGTGAATCCATCTTTAAATGGAAGCATAACATCAAGGACACATAAATCAAAATTTGATTTTTTAAACTTTTCAAAACCTTCAATACCGTTTTTAGCTAATACAACATTATACGAGTGTAAACTCAAAAAGTCCTTTAGGAGGGTTCCAAAATTGTTATCATCCTCCACCAACAAAATATTTTTGTTATTATTTTTCATTATTGTATAATTTTAAAGATAGATTAAATGAGCTTCCAGAACCCAAATCGCTATCAACAGAAATTTTTGCATTATGTAAATCAATAATTTTTTTGACATATGCCAAGCCCAAACCATGACCTTTAACATTGTGAACATTACCCATTTTTTCTCTATAAAATTTAAAAAATATTTTTTCTTTCACCGATTGACTCATACCAATACCATTGTCTTTGATTTGAATTTCTAAATTATCATCAATCTGATCAGATGAAATAGTAATGGTTGGTTTTTCATAAGAATATTTGATCGCATTTTCTAAAATATTCACAAATACATTGACAAAACTTTCTTTTGATACAAAAACATTACTTTGTTTGGCTCTCAAATTTAATTCTATTTTAACTTTTCTATTTTTTATTAATAGATCCAAATGAACAAGTGCTTTATTTACCAGACTGTGAATATCACAACTTGTTTTTTTTAAAATGTTATCACTTCGATCTAATTGAGAAATTCTTAAAACATTTTCAACTTGAGAATTCATTCTTTCATTTTCATCTTTAATCATTTTTAAATATTTATTTCGTTTGCTTAAATCGTTCCTAATTTTTTTATTATCAATTGCATCAAGTGCTAATTTAATTGTAGAAATTGGGGTTTTAAACTCATGAGTCATATTATTAATAAAGTCCGATTTTATTTCAGAAACCTTTTTTTGCTTAATTATTTGGTAAATCGTTGTAGAAAAAGTTAAAATTATCGTTATTGTGAACAATAATGACAGAAGTATTAAATTGGTTAATGATGATCTTAAATATGTTTTTCTCTCTGGAAATGCAATAACTAAATCAAAATCACTATCACCTTTTTCATTAACAAATAAAGGGGAACTATATTTTTTTAATCCTTCCAAATTAGTATAATTGTCTGATCCCACTTTTGTAGGAAGATTACCATTAAAAACTCTGTATTGAAATGGGATATTAATTTCTCTATCTCCCAATTCTCGTTGAAGCAGCAACTCTAATTCTATATTTGAAAGCCTTCGATGTATGGGCTTCAAAGATGCTAATTCCATGAAAACAGATTCATATTTTGCTTTATCCATAAGTGATAGTTTTTCAACCCTCTGCAGTCTTTCAATACTACTCATTTTTTGCATTTCTTCATCAAACGCATCATCAATAATTGTTGTTGTTTTTAAGCTCTTGTATTCAAGAATTGATGAAGTATCCTCAACTTGAGGTTCAAAATACTTTGCAGAAATATTGTAATCTTCTTCCAAAATACCATGTGAGTAAATATATGTCTGATTTGTATTTTCATTTCTGTCAACGTATCTAAAAACTGCAGTCAATTGAGATTCTTTTGGAGATCCAATGCTATCAACAAGCTTTTGATAAACAGCTAAATAGTCCCGCAATTCTCTGTTTTGAATTTGTTCTGATACAGACTTTAGAACTTGATTAATGTTGAGAGAAAACTGCTCCTCCTTGTTTTCAAGAGTTGTACTGATCCAAAACGATTGTACGAAAATTATCCCAATAAGAGCAATGCTCATAACTGAAATTAAGGTAAAGTATATTTTTTTATTCATTTATGTTTATAAATAAGATAGTTAGCTAAACTCTTTATTAAGGAAGTTTATTAAAGAAATAGCTTCTTCTTCAAGCTTATCTAACTGATTGTTTTGAATAACATAATCTGATAAACTTATTTTCATTTCATCCTTCCACTGAAATTTCATTTTTTTTCTGACATCATTCTCTGAGCATTTGTCTCTTAACATTACTCTTTTAACCCTTTCAAATTCATTACATGTTACTAAAATATTTAAATCATTTTTTTTGTAAGATCCTGTCTCAAAAATAAGTGCAGATTCGTAAATAACAAATTTAGATTTTTGTTGTTTTTTCCACTTATCGAAATCTTTATAAACATATGGGTGAATTATTGAATTAATCTTTTGATTATTTAAACCAGTACTAAATAAAATAGATCTTATGTAATTTTTATTCAATTTTTCATTAATAAAAAATTCATTTCCAAACGTCGTTATCAATCTTTTTTTAAGTTTAGAATCATGTAACATCACGAATTTAGCTCTTTTATCAGAGCTATACACTGGAATACCTTTTTTTAACAAAATATTAGAAATTATTGATTTTCCAGATCCAATACCCCCTGTTAATCCAATGATTTTCATGTGTATTAATTGAAAAACTTAAATAACTAATCCATAGATGACATTATGTCAATAACATCCTGACTAACTCCTACGTTAGAAAAACCACCGTCATTGTACAAATTTTGTAAAGTTACTCTCCGAGTTAGATCAGAAAACATTGCAACTGTGTAATTTGCACAATCAAGAGCAGTTGCGTTCCCAAGTGGAGACATTTTTTCCGAATATTTAATGAAATTATTAAATCCTTTTACTCCTTTTCCTGCCGTAGTTGGTGTTGGGGACTGAGAAATAGTATTTACTCTAACCTTTTTTTCTTTTCCAAAAAAATAGCCAAAACTTCTTGCAACGGACTCTAAATATGCTTTGTTATCTGCCATGTCATTATAATCTGGAAAAACTCTCTGTGCAGCCATGTAGGAAAGTGCAACTATACTTGACCATTCATTCATAGCGTCAAGCTTATAAAGCGTTTGTAATAATTTGTGAAAAGAAACTGCTGAAACATCCCACCCTTTAGTCATCCAATCGTGATTTAAATCTGTGTAATGCTTTCCTTTACGAACATTAACTGACATCCCTATCGAATGTAAGACAAAATCAATTTTTCCTCCAAAAATTTTCATAGTCTCTCTAATCAAATTTTCAAGATCATCTAGTTTTGTTGCGTCGGCTGAGATTAGTTTTGATTTCGTTTTTTTAGCAAGCTCATCAACACTACCCATTCTAATTGCAATTGGCGCATTTGTCAAAACGAATTCCCCACCCTCTTCTTTAATCCTTTCAGCTGTTTTCCAAGCAATGGAATCTTCATCGAGAGCTCCAAAAATGATTCCTTTTTTTCCATTTAATAGATTGAATGACATATTTATTTAATTTAATAATTCTTTTGCGTGATTAATTGCGGAAGATGATATTTCATCACCAGACAACATTTTGGCAATTTCCTCAATTCTTTCTTTATCACTTAACTTTTTAATATTTATTACTGTTCTATTTTTAGTATGATGCTTATATACATTGTATTGATTTTGTCCTTTTGCAGCAACTTGGGGTAAGTGAGTGATTGAAATAATTTGCATTTTTTTACTCATTTTGAGCATCAAATTAGCCATTGAGTTTGATATTTCACCAGAAATTCCAGTATCAATTTCATCAAAAATCATTGTAGGCAAATCTAAATGATCTGCAAGAATAGATTTAATCGAAATTAAAATTCTAGAAATCTCACCTCCTGAGGCTACGTCTAAAATTGAGTTGTATTTAGAATCTTGATTTGAAGAAAAAAGTACATCAATTTCATCGGCACCATAAAAATTATATGAGTTAGATTCTGTTAAAATAAATTTAAATTTAGCCTTATTCATTCCCAATTTTGATAAAATCATTTCAAGCTCTGATTTTAATCTTGGAATGACATTGAGTCTAGAGTTAGAAATCTTTTTTGATTGCTCATTTAATAAAGATTCTTTTTTTTGAATCTCATCTTTTAAATTGTCAATATCTATAATAACAGTCTCATTTTTAGACATTTTTTCTTTTAAGCTTTCCATAACACCAATTAATTCTTTTACAGATTTAACAGAATGTTTTTTTTGGAATGAATAAATCAAATCAAGTCTCTTTTCGATATCTATAATTGTTTGCTTACCACCCTCCAAATCTAAGGTATAATTTAATATATCGTGTTTGATATCTTCAATTTCAATCAATATTCCCTCTACCCTTTTAGAAACTTCAACATAGTCATCTGAAATTTTTGAAATATTATTAAGAATTGAATTTAGTCTTCTAATTTGAGTTTCTATACTAGTTTCACTCGCCTCTAATAAAAATTCCATTTCTTTAGATGATGTCAAAATTTCCTCATAGTTTTTTAAAATTTTTAAGTCTTTTTCTAACTTAAATTGTTCATTTTCAGAAAGTTTTGCATTCTCTAACTCATTAAACAAAAAATTATTGTAGTCAAAATCATTTTGTAAACTAGCATTCAGCCGCTCTAATTTTCCAAGTTGACTTTTAAGTTCATTAAAATGCGATAAATTTTGACCAAAATTTTTAACAATATTTTTTTGTTCTGAAATATCATCAAGCAACGAGAAAAAAAATTTATTTTTTGATAAATGAAAAGATTCATGCTGCGTGTGAATATCGATAACTTTGCTTCCCACTGTCTTCATTGTTTCTAGATTGGTGGGTGTATCGTTTATAAATGACCTTGATTTTCCATTTGGCAAAATTTCTCTTCGAAAAATAGAATTTTCGAAGTAATCTAAATTACTTTTTTTAAAAACTTCCTTGAGTTCAAACTTTTTAAGGTTGAAATCTGCTTCAATAATACATTTTAATTCATTGTTTTTTATAAGAGAATGGTTTACTCTATTTCCTAATATTAATGATAAAGCATTTAAAATAATTGATTTTCCGGATCCTGTATCTCCAGTAATTGTTGAAAATCCTTCCTCAAAATCAATTTCAATAAAATCAATTAAGGCGTAGTTTTTTATAGATAATTTGGTTATCAATTTATTTTTTTAGTAAATATAACTTAGATTTTAGGATCATCCCAATGCTAATTTTGAAATGACTTCCATTTACTTGAGAAAAATGGAGCTATTCTATTTAATTGACTGAAAAGTAACGATGTGTCAAATTGAGGGCCTGAGGAAAAAATTTCCTTGATTTCATCTGATTTAGTCTCAAAAAAAATTCTAATTAGATTTGAATTTGGAGTTCTTCTGTTCATTTTTTCAAGATCAATAATAGATTCAGATATGTTTAATTTAGCTTGTGCAATATTTTCACTTAATATATCCAAACCATTTACATGATAATTAAACAACATATTTCTGAATTCTACAGAGTTTTCAGAACTAATATTTTCGACCAACCAAAACTTATTCATTCTACCGTCATTGGAAGATGGTTGCCAGGATCTTGATAAATTACCTTGGGATGCTAGATTCAAAACTTCTTGAGCCTTATCATAATATCTATCACCGGATTTTAATTTAAAACTATCATTATCAATTCCTGAAATAATGAACATGTAAAATGAAATTAAAGAAACTAAATTTGATTGAAACTGGTTTTCAATAAAATACAGAGTTTCATATTCTTCAAAATTAAATTCTACATTTTTGTCAACATAATTAAAAACCGGGCTAATAAAAGATGAATTAAAAACTGGCCTTGTAGATTGAAACTCAAAGTTTGCTAAAAATTTGTTATTATTTAAAGACAAAACATTTATTAGTATGTTAACCTTTAATTTTTCATTATTAGAATAATAATTTCCAGACCAAGAATTATTGTTAACAAAATTAGTTATTTCTTTCTCAAGATTAAGGAAAACTGATTTATTTGTTTGCCTTACTAATTCAGAATTAACAATAACATTAGCTAATATATCTTGTGATCTAACAAAATTTAAAAACAGTAAAAACAGAAGAACTAGCTTACTCATTTATTTGTTTAATTATTATTTGAAATATATCTTGTGATACTTCTTTTTTGGTTTTTAACTTAAAGCTTTTACGATTAAAGTTTTTATCAATGTATGTAATTTTATTTGTTTCACAATTAAATCCTGCTCCAGATTCTTTTAATGAATTTAAAATAATAGCATCTAAATTTTTAGCTTTTAATTTTTTTTTGGCATTTTCAATTTCATTTTCATTCTCCAATGCAAATCCAATTAACATTTGATTTTTCTTTACTGATCCCAGTTTTTCTAATATATCGATAGTAGGTTTTAATTTTAGATTGATTGATTTGGTATTGTTTTTTTTTATTTTACCTGGTGTTTTTTTTGCAGGTTTAAAATCTGATACTGCAGCAGACATAATTACAATATCACAATTTTTAAAAAGTTTCGAAACCTCTCGGTTCATTTCATCACTTCCTAAAACATTTATTCTCTTTATATTTTTGTGCTTAGTTTCTAAGGATGAAGGACCAGTTACTAAAAAAACATCCGCACCCAACTCATGAGCGGTTTCGGCCAAAGCGAATCCCATTTTACCACTTGAGAAATTACCAATAAATCTAACGTCGTCGATCTTCTCATATGTGGGGCCAGCTGTTATTAAGATTTTCTTTTTATAAAGACTTTTTTGTGACATGACGTGGTCACTTACGAACTTGACAATATCATCAGGCTCTTTCATTCTACCAGGACCATCCAATCCACTAGCTAAAAAACCTGAGTCTACAGGGATGAGTATATTTCCGAAGTTGACTAGTTTTTTAATGTTTTTTTGAGTTGATTTGTTTTTAAACATGTCTAAGTCCATTGCAGGAGCAAAAAAAACAGGACATTTAGCTGACAAATAGGTAGCAATTAATAAATTATCTGACCTCGCTGAAGCCATTTTGGATAATGTATTGGATGTGGCAGGAGCAATAACCAAATAATCTGCCCAGAGAGC
>MDTD01017202.1_pt1 | contig 25757 bp, 25 predicted proteins | sample 811221 | NCBI WGS metagenome assembly MDTD01 (sample SAMN05326646, study PRJNA326480) | marine metagenome | isolation source: seawater | place: Pacific Ocean: South West | collected 2011 | reverse complement strand
TTATTAGTGTAAGGTCTTTTATTTCTTAAATGGTTATTGATAAGAATATCTGGTTTTTTATCAATAATAACTTTTTTAAAATTATTTAAACTATTTTGGATTAAAAAATCGTCACTATCTAAGAAAGCTAAAAAATTTCCATTAGAATTTTTAATACCTATATTTCTGCAATAGCCAGGACCGTTATTTTTTTTCTGTGAAAATATTATTAGATTTTCCTTACCTATTTTTTTTTGATATTTTTTACATAAATTAACGGTATTATCTTTAGAATTGTCATCTATGATAATTATTTCAATCCAATCTTTATTCTGATTGATAATACTTTTTAAACATTTTGTTATTGTTTTTTCCGAATTATAGACTGGAATTATAATAGTTAATAATTTTTTCTTATTAATTTTCAAAATAAAATTTCTTTTTTTTATTTATTAATGTATATCCCTATAACATAGATAATTTCAATTATAGTAAAAAGGATTAATGATCGTATCAAAAACACCGTTAAGAGTAAGTTTTTTTGGGGGTGGAACTGATTTTCCAGAATATTTTAATAATAAAAGAAGCAGGGTTATTGGAACAGCAATAAATAAATATATATATTTATTCCAGAATAAATTTTACTCTAATTTATTTGACCATAATTTAAGGCTTTTTTATCGTGAGGTAGAATTTGTTAAAAATATAAATAAGATAAAGCACAGTGTCTTTAAAAATATTTTAAAAAGAGAAAAAATTTTTAAAGATATTGAAATTCATGCTTCTTCGGAAATGCCAAGTTTTGTTGGGCTTGGAACCTCATCTTCTTTTACCGTTGGTCTTTTGAATTTAATAAATTATTATAAATATAAGAAAAAACTTGGTAAAGATAAATTATCTGAAAAATCTATCTTTTTTGAAAGAAATGTTCTTAAAGAAAATGTTGGTTTTCAAGATCAAATCTTAGCAGCAAATGGTGGATTAAATTCAATTGAATTTTATGGAAAAAAATTCAGAATTAATAGGTTAGAACCAAAGTTTTCATTAAGTAGATTTTCTCAAAATTTAATTTTAATTTACACAGGTCTTCAAAGAAGAGCATCAAATATTGAACAAAAAAAAATTAAAAGATTAAAAAAAAACTTACTTTATTTAGATAATATTACAGAAATATCAAATGAAGCTTTTAGATACTTTCAAAAATCCAAAAATACTGATTTTTTTGGTAAACTACTTCATGAAACTTGGCTCCAAAAAAAGAAATTACATAAAAATGTCTCAAATGTTTTAATTAATAATATTTATGAAAAAGCAATTGAGGCTGGTGCTTCCGGTGGAAAATTGTTAGGCGCTGGTGCTGGGGGTTTTATTTTATTTTATGTTAAAGATAGTAAAAAAAATAAGTTTTTTAAAGCTTTCAAAAAAGATAAATATATTAAATTCGATTTTGAAAAAAATGGAAGTCGTATTATAGAAATTTAAAAAATATGAATATTTTGGTTACAGGAGGAGCAGGATATATAGGGTCAATTTTAGTACCTATTTTGTTAAAAAATAATCATAATGTTACAGTTTTAGACAATTTCCTATTTAATCAAAAAAGCTTAGAGAATATCAAAAAAAATCCAAATTTAGAAATTATAAGAGCAGACGTAAGGAATGAAAAAATAATAAAAAATTTGATTAGTAAATTTGATTTAATTGTCCCTTTAGCAGCGCTTGTTGGAGCACCTTTGTGTGAAAAAAATCCAAAAGATGCAAAAGAAGTAAATTTAAACAGTATCTTATTTTTAAATTCAATTCTCTCAAAAAGTCAAAAAGTCATAATGCCCGTCACAAATTCTGGATATGGTATTGGTAAATCGGGAGAATTTTGCACAGAAGAGTCTCCCTTAAATCCAATATCGTTATATGGTCAGACAAAAGTTAAATCTGAAGCTATTATGATGGAAAGAGAAAATTCGGTTTCTTTTAGACTTGCAACTGTTTTTGGCATGTCTCCCCGAATGAGAATAGATCTATTAGTAAATCATTTTGTAAGTAAAGCTTTAACAGATAAAAAAATAAAAATTTTTGAGGGTCATTTTAAAAGAAATTATGTACACATAAAAGATGTTGCTAATGTTTTTTTGTTTACAATTAACAATTTTGAGATGATGAAGGGAAACATATATAATTTTGGACTTGAGGACGCAAATTTTTCTAAAATCGAGTTGGCTGAAAAGATTAAAAGTTACATTCATGATTTTCAAATTGAGACATCAGAAAATGGCTCAGATCCAGATAAGAGAGACTATATAGTTTCCAATAAGAAGATATTATCAACTGGATATAAATTTATAGAAAGTCTAGATACTGGAATAAATGAATTAATTAAGGAATTACCACGATTGCCTAATGACGAGAGTTATTCAAACATATAAAAAAAAATGTATTCAGTGTGATAGAGCTGGTTTAATTGATTTAATAGACCTGGGAAATAGTCCATGGTGCAATGATTTTAAAAAAAAACCTGTTAAAAAATATAAGTTAAAAGTTTTAATTTGCAAATACTGTTCTGGCGCTCAATTAGATTTTGTAATTTCTAAAGAGAAAATGTTTATAAAAAATTACTATTTAAGTAGTGATAATAAAGAACTCATAAATCATTTTAATTCGATATCAAAAAAAATAAAAAGTTTATATCAATTGAAAAAAAAACACCAAAGAAGCATATTAGATATTGGTTCTAATGATGGTGCTTTTTTAAATTTTTTCAAGAACGATTGGCAAATTTTAGGTGTGGATCCCTCGATTACAGCATCTAAATTAGCAAACAGTAAAGGAATTAAAACTCTTAAAAATTTTTTTAATTATTCCTTAGCAAAAAAAATAAGTACAAATTTTGATGTTATACATGCTTCAGGAGTGTTTTTTCATTTAGAGGAACTTATAAGTTTAATTAAAGGAGTTAAAATTTTGTTAAAAACGAGGGGTTCTTTAATAATTCAATTTATTTATCTAAATGATTTAATTAAAAATTATAGATTTGATCAAATCTATCATGAACATTTATACTATTATAACTTAAAATCTTTAAAAATTTTATTAGACAGATTCGATTTAGAAATTTTTGATGCAGAGAAAAGTAAAATTCATGGTGGTTCGATGATTGCTTATGTTGCTCACAAGGGATTAAAAGAAAAAACAAAAAGATTTCTAAATTTAGAAAGATTTGAAGATAAAGAAAAAAATATTTTCTGGCAAAAAGTAAATAAGTTTCAAATCGAAATTAATCAGATTAAAAAAAATTTTCAAACAAAAGTAAATAAATATTTATCAAGAGGTAAAAAAATTTTTATTTTAGGAGTTCCTGCCAAGGGAACCACAGTAGCAAATTTTTTTGATTTTAATCAATATAGGTTTGGAAGTGCTTACGATATTAATAAGTTAAAGATAGGAAATAATATTCCTGGCACTAAAATTAAAATTTTGAGTGAAGATAAATTAAAAAAAGAAAAAATAAACAAAAAAAATGTTTTCTTGATATTAAGTTGGAATTATAAAAAAACTATCTTGAAAAAATTAAGAAAAAAATTTGGTAAAGATTTAAATTATTTTTTTCCTTACAATACCAGATAATGAAGAAAAAAATTGCATTTACTTTTCCTCACCTGCATGCTTTTGGAGGGGGTGAAATTTTTTGTGAGTATTTGACAAACTTCCTAATAAATTATTTTGACGTTGATTTATATTATTATAAATCTTCTCAAATAAATAAAAAAATTAAATTTAATGAAAAAATAAATTTAATACCAGTTCAAAGTAAAAATTTTATTATTAATTTTTTTTGTAAAAATTATATTTTTTTAGGTCATTTATATATACTATTTTACTTACAAAATAAGAGGTATTATTTTATTTTTTCAGGAGCTGGAGAATTTTTTCATTTAAATAGATGTTTTCAATATATTCATCATCCTTTTTATTCTCTCAATATTTTTCACTACTTATCTCTCGGATTAAAAAAAACAGATATAATAAAGATTTTTTTGAGATTTATTATATCAATAATGGCAAGATTAATTTTCTTAATTAATAATAAAAAATATTCAAGAACTATCTCATTTGTAAATTCAAAATTTATTCAAAAAAGATTTTTACAAATTTATAAAGATAGTATTGTTAAAATCATTTATCCCACTTTTAAAATTCCGAGAGAATTTAAAGAAAATTTTTCTAAATATGAAAAAAGATATAATGATTTTGTAATTTTAGGTAGGGTAAGTCGTGACAAAAATACACTTGATGCAGTAAATTTTTTTTTGGATTTTAAAAAAAAAAATAAGTATTTAAAGTACAGCAAAATCCACATCATAGGGCCAATAGATAGAAATTTGAGAGAAAAAATTGAAAAATTAAAAAAAAAAAATAGAGATTGTCTCTTTCATGGATATTTAGACTTAAGAAAAAGAGATAAAATACTGAGAAAATCAAAATTTGGACTTCATTTTTTTGTTGGGGAGCATTTCGGTAGGTCGGTCTTAGAAATGCAAAAATTTGGAATAATTGTATTTTGTCACAATTCAGGTGGAGCTATGGAAATTATCCCAAGTAATTTGCAAAAATTTAATTCTATTATTGAATTAAAAAAAAATATAAAAATAATTCTTAAAGAGCCTACAACAAGAAAAAAAATAAAAAAAATGATCAGTAAAAAGATAAATCAATTTTCGGATGATAAATTTAAAAAATCAATATTAGAAGCATTAAGAAATGACAGATAAATCAAATAAAATAGCCTTAGTTACAGGGTCAGAAGGTTTTATTGGATATTACTTAAAAAAATTATTATTAAAAAATAATTACAAAGTTATTGGATGTTACTATAAAAAAAATAGTTTTAAGAGAATTAAAAATGTAAAATATGTCTTTTGTGATGTAAGAAAAATTAAAGGTGTCAAAAGTATATTAAAAAAGTATAACCCTAATTTGATTTTTCATCTAGCTGCTAAAAGTCACCCATATTATTCTTTCGTGGATCCGATAGAAACTATCAACACTAACGTCATTGGTACCATTAATTTATTAGAGACATGTAGAGAACTTAATTGTAAATCCAAAGTAATTATGGCTTGTTCAAGTGGGCAATATGGATCAAGACCTTTTTCTAAGTTACCCATGATAGAGTCAGATTTATACGACCCTGAACATATTTACGGTTTATCTAAAGTTTTTCAAGATTCTCTATGCAAACAATACTATAAGATGTTTAAATTAAAAACTATTAGAGCAATTCTTTTTAACACATCAGGAAGAGGAAAAAAATTTGATGTTTTTTATGATATTTGTAAACAATTTTCTGATCAATTTCATAAACAAAAGATAACTATTAGATGTGGAAATTTAAAAAATTTTAGAGATTTCATGCATGTAGAAGATGTGGCAAAAGGTTTATTATTTTTATCAAAAAAAGGAATACCTGGACAATCTTATAATATTGGTTCATCAAACTTAACTAAAATTTCTAAAATTATAGAAATATTAAAAAAGAAATATAAAAAAGATATTGTTATTAAAACTGATAAAAAATTATTGAGAGCATATGATGAAAAATTTATCTCTGCTTCGATTAAGAAAATAAAAAAACTTGGTTGGAAACCAACAAAAAAAATTGATGATATAATTAATGATATGGTTACTAAAAACCAATTATAAAAAACCTATAATGAACAAGCTGCAAAATAGATCTTTATATTTTTTCATTATAGTAATTATTTCTTTTTTATTTTTTAGAGGAAGGTTAGGATCAGATGACATAGAGGTTTTTAACTTTGTTGAGTCTTTTATTACATCTGAAATCACATTAAAGCAATTTTTATCAAACATAGACTTTTATAGAGGACAATTATCAGAAACTAATAATGTACAATTGTTTACCTCATATACGTGGGGTCATAGATTTATATGGATAATACAAACTTTTATAATAACAAAGATCATTTATGTAACAAATATTTTTTTCGATTTTGATAAATTATTCCTTGCACAATATTTTTCTGGCTACATTTTATCTTTTTATTCTTTTTTTTCGTATTTACTTATTTATTTGTATTTAAAAAAAGACAATAGTATTTATTATTCTTTCTTTTTATCATCTGTAATTTTTTTTGGAACTGGTCTAATTAGTTTTTTTACTGGCTCTTATATTGAAAGTTTAGTTTTACTTTTATTTGTATTAAGAGAAATTTCGAAAGTATTATACAAAAAAATATTCTGCGATTTGTTTATTATTTTAATAAAGCCTTATTATTTCATTTATATTGTATTTTTATATTTTTGCGAAACTAAAAATTTAATTCTTAATACTAAAATTTCTATTTTTTTATTACTTATGTATTTTGTTATTAAATTAGCTGTTAACTCAATTTCTCCAGAAAATGATGTTGATGTTTTATTTAGTTTTTTAAGTTTCTCAGACTTAAATTTAATTGTTTTATTTAGTAATTTATTTAAATTTTATTTTTCATATGGAGTTGGTGTATTTTTTACCTCAACAATATTAATTATCTTAATTTTCTTTGGGTATAATAAAAATACCAACTTTAAAATCATAGGATTATTTTTTTTAAGTATTTTTTTAAGTTTTTGGGATGGGTTTCACGGTTATGCACCAGGTGGAAGATATTTTTTGCCAATTTTATTGACTTTTTTACCAGAAGTTAATTCAGGTTTTAATTTTCTCATAAAAAATTTAGAAAAAATTAAATTTCGTTTCCTTTCATTCATAATTTTGACTTTATTAATCTTTAATCTTCCTGTGTTGGAATATAGAAACACAAACCTCACCAGCTATTTAAATGATTCCGTCTATAAAAAGAATGTTATAAATGATATGACTATAAAAGAAAATGAAGTTGTCAAAGAAAATACTCCAATTGAAAGTTTGTCCTATAACCATATAATATTTTCAAATAAAGTAATTTTGTATAAGTTGTTAAATATTAACCAGGTAATTATTGAAAGTCACAAAATAGAATTAAACACTATTTATCCTATGACTGGATTGGCAAGATTAATATTTATAAGCAATAATAAAATTATCATTTACGGAAAAAAACTAAAGGAATTTTCTGATAAAAATAAGATCTACTTTGTTTCATTATATTTTTTAATTTCATTAATCTATCTTTTTCTCATTTTTTTTTTGCTTCTTTAATTTAGTCTATCAAAATAAAAAAAAGTGACAGAGTTAATAAGCATTGTTGTTCCAACCTATAATTCTGAAAAAACAATTAGAAGAGCTATAAATTCTGTTTTAAATCAAAAATTCAAAAATTGGGAATTATTATTAATAGACTCTTTTTCTAAAGATAGAACCATCCAAATTATTAACTCCATTAAATCAAAAAAAATTAAAATATTTTATATCAATAAAAAAAAAGGTTTAGCTAAAGCAAGATATCTTGGAATAAAAAAATCAAAAGGAAATATTATTGCCTTTTTAGACTCAGATGACGAATGGAATAAAAATAAATTATCTAGTCATTACAAATTTTACAAATTTAAATCAGCAAAATTTACTTGTTCTGAATATAATTTAATAGATAAAAAAAAAATAAAAAAAAAAATTAAACATAATTTAAAGAAATTTAATTTCAATTATTTACTTTCAAATAGACCAATAGCCTTATCTACAGTTATGATAGAAAAAAAATTAGCTCTGGATGAATTTAAAAAATTTCTAAATAATAATTATGCTGAAGATTATTTGTGGTGGTTAGCAACTTTGAGAAGAATTGAATATTGTCATTTTTTCCAAAAAAATTTATCTAATATTTACTTAGAGGGAGAAAATAGGTCTTTGAGTATTTTTAAAAATTATATTTCATTATATAAGATTTACAAAAATAATTTTAATTTAGGAAATTTTAACATCTTAAAAATTTTTGTTCTTTTAATTTTAAGAACCTTTAAAAAAAATTTATTTAAATTTAAAAGTTTTTTTTTTTAAAAATGAAATATAATTACAGTATAAATGAAATATAATAGTATTAATTTTTTTTCTTATTTAATTTATTTATTACCTTTATCTTTAGTTACTGGTCCACTTATTCCTGAAATTACTATTTTAGTTTGTAATATTTTTTTTTTAATTAAAACTTTGGGTGAAAAAGATTATTCATACTTTAAAAATAGCTTTTTTAAATTATTTTTAGTTTTTTGGTTGTTATTTAATCTCTCAACTATTTTTTCAGATGCTATTTTGTATTCGCTTAAATATAGCTTATCTTATTTAAGATTCGGGATATTCGTTTTAGCTATCAATTATTTGATAGATAAAAATAATAAATTTATTCAACACTTTTATTATTTTCTGTTTGGTACAATAATTTTTATTTTACTAGATAGTTATTTCCAGTTTCTTTTTTCTTATAACATTTTGGGCTTCGAGAGACCTACAAATTATATTGTTTCTGGTTTTTTCAATGATGAAGAAATTTTAGGAACTTATCTAATGAGACTATCTCCATTATTAATTTCGCTTTATTTCTTTTTAAGTGATGAGCAAAGGTTAAAATTTAATTCATATTTAATTTATATCGCAATTATATTTCCGATGATTTTTTTAAGTGGGCAAAGAACACCTTTTTTTCTGTCAACAATTTTTTTAGTGTCCTCATTAATTTTGTTAAACATTGATAAAAAAAAAATTTTATCTTTAATTTTTTCTTTAACTATTATTTTTACAAATATTTTCATAGATAAAAAAGTTTATGACGGAATTGGAACTGGCTACAAAAATAGAATGATTACAGATATTATTTATAATCAAAAATTAATTTCTGCAGAGCAAAAAAAAGAGATAGAAAAATATAAATATATTCAATTTATTTTTTTAAGCCCGGGCCATAATTCTTTATGGTTGACTGCCATTGAGCTTTTTAAAAAGAAAAAAATTTTTGGTCACGGTCCTAACACTTTTAGAAAGAAATGCTCAATTCTCTCAGAAAAACCTCAATTTAGTTGCTCTACTCATCCTCATAATTATCTTTTTCAAATTTTTTCAGAAATGGGTTTTATAAGTGGTTTAATTTATTTATTAGTTTATTTTTATATAATTTTATCTGTGTTAAAATATTACTTAAACTTTAAGAAAACTGGGGAAATTAAAAATTTTTATATTGTAAAAATATTTTTACTTTCTTCAATTTTAGTAAACTTTGCACCTTTAACACCAAGTGCAAACTTTTTTAATAATCATCAAAATATTCTAATTTTTTTACCAATTGGTTTTTTAATACATTTCTTAAATAAAAGTAAAAATGATTAAAGTTTATTTTATTCAATTATTTTTTTTTATAACTGCTTACTTGATTTTTAAAAAATTTTCTTTTTTAAATTTATTTATAGACAAAGATTTTACAAAATCCCAAAGCTTTCATAGTGTAGAGACTCCTAGGTATGGTGGAATAATAATTGCTTTAACGTTTTTGGTTGGTTTATATGTAATTCAAGATAATTACCATATTTATAAAGTTTTCTTATTTTTTTTAATTACAAATCTGTTGTTAGGAGTAATTGATGACATTAAAATAGTAATAAATCCATTATTAAGATTTTTGTTTTTTTTAATTTCAAATATTTTTTTAATAATATTGTTTAATTTGAAAATCAGTGAATTTAATTTTTTTATTCTTGATTTCTTAAATGAAAATTACTTTTTTTCAGTTTTCATTACTTTTTTTTGTATTTTTTTTGTTATAAATGGATCTAATTTAATTGACGGTTTTAATGGATTATTAGGAATTCATTCTTTAATCATATTATTAATATTTACTTTTATTATACATTCTCAAAATATTACTGAATTAAAAAATATTAATTTATTATTAATAGCTTCAGTAATTTATTTTTTGTTTTTAAATATTCCTAATGGTAAAATTTTTTTAGGGGATTGTGGGTCATTTTTTATTGGAACATATATCGCATTAACTACAATCATTATCTTCAATCAAAGTGAAAATATTTCTCCTTTTTATTTTGCAATTATTGTTTATTATATTTTTTTTGAAATTTTTTTTTCAGTTTTTAGAAAGTTATACCAAGGAAAAAATCCATTTTATCCTGATAGAAAACATTTACACATGTTATTATATGAATTTGTTAAATTTAAAAATTATAAATTTAAAAATCATAACTTTTCAACAAGTTTAATTATAAATGTATTATACTTAATTTCGATTTTACCATCCTTTTTATTTTTTGATAATGATCTAGTTTGTAAATATTACTTTTCTATTTTGATAATTGGTTACTGTATTTTATATGTATTCTTAAATCGTCAACTAAAATTCAATGAAAAAAAAAATTGATCAATTAGTCTTACTTAATGGTGGCTTAGGTAAAAGAGTTAAATCAATCTCAAAAAATAAACCTAAATGTCTTATAAATTTTGGTAATAAATCTTTTTTACATAGACAATTATTACTATTTAAAAAAAAAGGGATTAAAAAGATAGTAATTTGTACTGGATACAAAAGTAGACTTATCGATTTAGAAATAAAAAAGATAAAAATAAAGAATTTAGATATTAAAATTTTAGAGGAAAAAGTTCCATTAGGCACAGGAGGTGCTATCAAAAACATCCAAAAATATTTAGATGATTATTTTTTTGTTACTTACGGTGATTCATGGATTAATATAAATTTTAATAATTTGATAAGTAATTTTTATAAAAAAAGAGAAAATAACATGATTTGTATTATCAATAAATCTAGAATATTTAATCATAAACCAAATATTTTAATAAATAAAAATAGAATTAAAGATTATAAGAAAGATGAAATAAATTTTAATTATATTGATTATGGTCTAATGATATTTAGTGTTAAGGGGATAAAAAAGTTAAAAAAAAATAAATTTGATTTAAGTTATTACGTCAAAAAACTTATTAAAAATAAATCATTATCTATTTATAAAGTTAAAAAGAAATTCTATGAAATTGGATCTTTACAAGGTATAAGAGATTTTAAAAAAATCATTCTATTATGAAATTTCTAGAAAAACATTTAGATGAACATCTCCTTATTGGTAAGTTTATAAATTTAAAATCAGTAAATAAAATCCTGAATTTATTGATTACACTCAAGCGAAATAAGGGAAGACTGTTCATACTAGGAGTTGGTGGAAGTGCCGGAAATGCATCCCATGCCGTTAATGATTTTAGAAAATTATGTGGAATAGAAGCTTATGGACCAGCAGATAATGTATCTGAACTTACCGCAAGAACAAATGATGATGGTTGGGAAAATGTTTTTTCAAAATGGTTAGAAACCAGCAAACTATCAAGTAAAGATATGCTATTATTTTTTTCAGTTGGTGGTGGTTCTTACAAAAGAAAAATAAGTGTAAACTTAATTAATGCAGCAAAATTAGGAAAAAGAAAAAAAACTAAAATAGCAAGTATAATAGGTAGAAAAGATGGTTATCTGAAAAAAGCATCTGATGCATGTTGTGTAATTCCAACAGTAAATAAATCTTCAGTGACACCCCACACAGAAACCTACCAAGTATTTATTTGGCACATGTTGGTATCTCATCCTAAATTACAAATAAGAAAGACTGTTTGGTAATATAATCTATGGCAAAAAATTGGGAAGATGCACAATCAAATGAAAAGAAATTTTGGAAAGAAATTTATTTAGATCAAAATCCCAAAGATAATGTATATCAAATTGCTAAAAATGAGGATTTAATAAGTTTTACCAAACAAGTTTGTGAAAGACATGAAATAAAAATAGAAAATTTTTCTGATAAAGTTTTAATTGATATTGGTTGTGGGCCATTTGGGATAATTAAAGGTTTATCTCTTATTGATAAAGATCAAAATATTAATATTAAAAAAATTTTTGGAATTGATCCACTAATGGATTTTTTTAAAAAAAATATTGGAATATTAAAAGAAGATGAACATTTGGAACTGATAAACTCACAGGGAGAGAAAATTCCTTTAAAGGATCAAATAGCTGATTATATTTTTTCATCTAATGTTTTAGATCATTGTCATGATCCAGAAAAAGTTATTAGTGAAGCAGATAGAGTTTTAAAAGATAGTGGAGAATTTTTTTGCTCCGTTCATGTGGTGTATCCTTCTTTGTCAATTATAGCTCCATTTTTAAAATATGTTGATAAAAATCATCCAAAGCATTTTACAGAAAAGTTTTTTTTAAATATTCTTAAGACAAAGTTTAGAAATATTAAAGTTACTTATAGGGCAAAAATGTTTGAAGATCATCCTAAATTCAAATTTTCAAATATAATTTCTAACAAAAATATTTTAAGAGGTATAAAAAGATTTTTATCCCACTATATTTTGTATACCGTATATTTTTCATGTAAAAAATAATTAATGAAAAAAAATAAAGCTATATTTTTTGATAGAGATGGAGTGTTAATAGAAGCTCCTATAAAAAATGGAAATCCAAAATCATCTAAAACTATTAATGAAATTAAAATTTGTAAAAATATAAATTTTATATGCAATAAATTTAGAAAATCTTACTATCTAATTATGGTAACAAATCAGCCAGATTTTATAAGAAAAAAAAATACAAAAAAAAATATCATTATCATAAATAATTATTTAAAAAAAAAAACTTAAATTAGATGATGTATTTGTTTGTTATAGTGATAATGAGAATTGTTTTAATCGTAAACCAAACCCAGGTATGATTTTCGAAGCTCAAAAAAAATATGATATTGATCTTAAAAAAAGTTATTTTATTGGAGATAGATGGAGAGATATTGGTGCTGGAAATAGAGCTAAATGTAAAACTATTTTTATTGATAGAAAATATAATGAAAAGAATATATTTAAAGCTAAATATAATATAAGAAAAATTAAAGAAATTATTAATATTATAAAATGAAAAAAAAATTTAAAAGTATTCATGTAGGACTAGGAAATTTTTCTGTTCAAAGAATTCAAATTAATCTAAATAACGATCTTTTTGAAGTTGTGGCATTTGTGGACTTAGATATCGCAAATGGTATTAAGAATTTAAAAAAACTTAATAAATTACCAAAAGATTATGAAAAGAGAGTTTTTAAAACTATAACTGAAGCACAAAAAAAATTTCATGCTGAAGTTTGTTTTATTTATGTAGATTCCGAGGTCCATTCAAAACTTATTATTGAAAGTTTAGAAAATAATCTTCATACTTTTTGCGTCAAATCAATTGCGTGTGGACTTGACGAATTTAAAGAAGTTATGAAAGTTAAAAGTAATTATAAAAATTTAAAGTTGGTACAAGGATTGAATAATCAATGGAATGAAGCAAGCTTAAAAATGCAGGAAATCTTAAATGATAAAGAAACTTTTGGTGAGTTGATTTTGGGAAATTGTCTAGTATGGGGAAGACAAAATTTAAAAAGTGAAAAGCCATCGATTGATGTAACAAAAGAGGGAATATTTTTTCACTCTATGGGTGTACATCAATTAGGACAGCTAGTTTCGCCCTTAGGTTTACCTGAAAGTGTTATTTCATCCTCTTTAGAATTCGAACAAAAGGAAATAGGATTTCTAGGAGTAAAAGGTACATCCTCTGGTATGAGTTTTTTAAGATACAAAAATGGTGCAACAATCTCATATTCTGCAACTAGAGGAGGACATGGAAATCCATTTGGGTTTGCATCTAGATGGAGTGGAAACTGGATATTTCACGGGACAAAAGCAGATTTAAAAAGAGATGGTGGGAGATTAACTTTATTTAAAAATGGAAATATCGTTAAGGATTTCTTTTTAAAAGATCTTGATGATAATCTTTATCTTGACGAATTAAATCAATATAAGATGTTTCATGAATTTTTATTAGAAAAATGTAATTACGATATGCAGCAAAAATCACTTGAAACTTGGATATTAATGGAAGCATGCAATATTTCTATTAAAAAAGATAAAAAAATTTTTTTAGAGGATTTAATCAGAGAGAGTGGAATTAAAAATTAAGATCTTATATGGATTATTTTAAAGATAAAAATATAATTATTACTGGAGCCTCAAAAGGTCTTGGTAAAACTATAGCCCTTGAGTTTGAAAAACACCAATCAAATTTAGCTCTAATCGCCAGAAGTAAAGATCTTTTAGATAACATAAAAGATAAATTTACCAAAAAAGATAGACATATCTTTTGTGATGTAGATTTAATGGATGATCAACAAAGAGCTAAATGTCTTACAAATATAGAAAAAAAATTTAAGTCTGTAGATATAATATTTCATTGTTTGGGAGGTAGTTTTGGAATAAATGATCCTTTAGATTCTATGAACAAATATATGGACACTTTAAAAGGAAATTTAGGTGTTTCGATCGATATCAATAATAAATTTATTCCTGGAATGAAAAAAAAAGGTTTTGGAAATATTATTCATGTAAGTTCTGTCGTAGGAAAACAAGCTACTGCATCTGTTCCTTATGTTACAGCTAAATCAAGTATTTCTGGTTATGTTAGGACAATGGGCAATTATTTAGCTAACTATAATATAATTTTATGCGGTATACTGCCAGGTGCTTTCTTTGCGGATGATAATGCAATGAATAGATTTAAAAAATTCAAGCCAAAAGATTACGAGGAATTTGTTGGAAGATTACCCAATCAAAGAATGCCAATGGCGGAAGAGTATATGGAAATTTTAAAATTATTATCAATAAAAAATTCTAAAATTTTTTGTGGTTCGATAATCCCTATAGATACGGGACAAGGTTTAACATTTTGATAATGAAATTTACTTTTGGAATAGCGTCTTATAATAACGCAAATAATTTAATTTTAACAATAAATACTATTAATTCAGCAATGAAAAATTTTAGAAAATTAAAGTATGAAATTATTGTCGTAGATGATCACTCTCTCGACGAAACAGAAAAAAAAATAAGAAAATTTAAAGGAAAAAATAAATCTATCAGATACTTTAGAAATTCCATAAATCTAGGGTTTCCAAAATCCATCTTAAAAGCTGCCAAAAAAGGCAAAGGTACTTATTTTAAGATTTTACATTCGAGTAATATTGAGAGTGCGAAAGATTTAAATATATATGTAAAAAATATAGAAAAGTATAAACTTATTATACCATATATAATTGATACAAGAATTTTTTTTAGAAGATTTTTATCCAAATTTTCTACTATAATATTAAATTTTTTTTCGGGTCAGAATTTTAAGTATTATCAATCTCCACTAATGTGTGATCGAAAAAAATTTATTTACTTTTACCCAGAAAATAATCCAGGTAGTTTTTTTTTATCTACGATAATTTTCAGACTATCAAATTTCTATAACAATGAAATGATTTATGAGTTTGGATTAAAACCAAAATTTAAAACAGGTTCTACAGCAATAAATTTTAAAAATTTGATATCTCTCATTTTTACAATTTTAAGTATTTTAAACTTTCGACTAAGAAGATTTTTTAACAATTTATAAAATATGAAAAAAATTTTTATTACTGGTGGAAATGGCTTTTTAGGTAAGCACTTAAATAGATATTTTAAAGATAGGGATTATAATGTATTTTCACCTACCTCAAACGAACTTGATTTAAGAGATTATAACAAATTAAAAAGAATTAAAAATGAATTTGATCAAGTCTATCATTTAGCAGCTTGGACACAAGCTGGTGATTTTTGTCTCAAATATCCAATGGATCAATGGATTATAAATCAGGAAATAAACTCAAATATTATAAAATGGTGGTCCAATAATAATAATAAAAAATCCAAAATAATTACAATTGGCACTAGCTGTTGTTATGATGAGAAAGGTACTTTTGAGGAAAAAAACTATCTCAATGAAAAACCACATCCAAGCTTGGCAACTTATGCAATGACAAAAAAAATTTTATTACAAGGAGTTATGTCTTGTTTTTTACAAAAAAAATTAAAATGGAACTGTTTTGTTCCTTCAACATTATACGGTCCAAATTATCAAATTAAGCATGACAGAATACCTCATTTTATATTTGATTTAGTAAAAAAAATTTTAAGAGGTAAATATTATAATGAAAAAGTTATTTTATGGGGCTCAGGAAATCAAACAAGAGAAATAATTCATGTAAATGATTTTGTGGAAAATATGGTAACTATTTCTAATAAATATAATAATTTAGTTTTAAATATTGGAGGATCGAATCAATACTCTATTAAATATTTCGCAAAAATAATTTGTAAATATGTAAATTTTGATTTTAAAAAAATAATTTTTGATAGGTCAAAATATGTAGGAGCTAAATCAAAAAAATTATCTATTAAAGAAATTTTAAAGATCAAACCCAATTATAAAAAAAATTTAACAAACATTAAAGAAGGTCTTTTTGAAATGGTTAAATGGCATGAAAATAGTAAGAATTTTTAATTATGAAAAGAAATTTTTTCGTACTTTTTCCATCATTTGAAGATTATGGTGGACATGAGGTGGCATTTTTAAAACCTTTAAAATTTTTTACAAAAAAAAATAATTTTGAATTATTTTATTTTCTTCCTAAGATTAATTCAATCAAATTAAATAACAAAAGCTTAAAAATTTTTTTTGGGAGTAAAAACAATTTTTTTCTTATTAAGATTATTTATATTCTTTTAAATTATATTCAAATTTATAAAAATTTTTCAAAGAATTTAAAAAAAAGAGATGTAATTTACATTGATGGATATAGTTTTTACTTTTTAATTTCTTTTGTAATTTATTTTATTTTTTTTATTAAGAATAAAGATATTAAAATTATTTTTTGGTTAAGATATCCTTACTTAAATTCAATTAAAGATAAACTTTTGAAATATATCATTTGGAATATTTTTGATTTAAAAAAAGTGATTTTCCTTACTGAGAATAATAAATTAAAAAAAAATTTAAAAAAATTTTTAAGAATAAAAAATTTATGTGAAATGCCAAGTTTACATAATTTAAAAAAATATAAAAAAATTAACAAAAATTATGATAAAAAAAAACCTCCCGTTATCCTTTGTCCTGGTGTCTACAGAGAAGAAAAATATGGAAAAAATTTAATTAATTTTTTAACAAACAATTATGATAAAAAATTCCAATTAAGAATCTCTCAAAAATTCAGAGAAAAAATTAAAGATTTGAAATTCGTTAAGAAAAATTCGATTTATTTTTTAAAAGAAAATCTTGATCAAAGATCTCACCTCAAAGAACTAGCCAAAAGTGATATAATATTTTTACCATATAAAATGCCTGACTATGAGTATAGAACTTCAGGACTTTTTTTTGAGGCTATAAGTCTTGGAAAAAGTACTTTGATGACAAAAGGATCTTTACTTGATGATGATTTAAAAAAATTTAATTTATTATGTTTTTCTATACGAAATTGGGAAAACTTAACTTTAGATAAAGTAGATAAGATTCTATCTAATAAAAAAAATTTCAAAAATTTACTCAAATTGTCGAATTATTATAATAAAATTAATGGTGAAAAATACTTTAATAAAAAATTAAATGATATTTGTAAATACTTATAAATATATATTAAATAATACTTTATTAATACTCACTAAATGGTAAATGATCTAAACTAATTAAAACAATTTTATAAAATTATGAAAATAAAAATTTATGCAGATGGAGCAAATAAAAAAGAGATTTTATATTATAATAAAAATAAAATAATAACTGGACTAACAACTAACCCATCATTGATGAGAAAATCTGGAGTTTTAAATTATAAAAATTTTTCAATTGAGATACTTAAAAAAGTAGATAAAAAACCGATTTCATTTGAAGTTTTCGCAGATACTTTTCCAGAAATGTACATACAATCTAAAAAAATTTCTTCTTGGGGTAAAAATGTTTATGTTAAAATTCCAATTTCAAATACAAAAGGATTTAGTTCAAAAAAATTAATCAAAGATTTATCTAATGAGAATATCAAATTAAATATAACAGCAATTTTCACCAAATCCCAAATTCAAACAGTTTTCAATAGCTTAAAAAAAAGCACACCGGCAATCATTTCAATATTTGCAGGTCGTATAGCTGACACTGGTAGAGACCCAATAGAGATAGTAAAGTTTGCAAAAAAACTTTTTAAAAGAAATTTAAAACATAAGATACTTTGGGCAAGCACTAGAGAGTTATTAAATATTTTTCAAGCGCAAAATGCTGGGGCTGATATTATCACTGTTCCTACAAACATTCTGAAAAAAATGAACCTTATAAATAAAAATCTTAACAAATACTCTTTGGAAACGGTAAAGGAATTTTATAAAGATGCAAAAGCAGCAAAATTTAAAATTTAATGATTTTTAGCAGAGCTCCTTTAAGAATTTCAATTGGTGGTGGTGGCACAGACTTACCTTCATATTATAACAAAAGATCTGGTTATGTTATTTCAGCAGCAATTAACAAATACATTTATATTTCTATTGGCCAAACTTTTAATAGAAAATTTATATTAAAATATTCTAAATTGGAGGAAGTAAATAATATTTCTAAAATTAAGCATCCTTTATTTAGAGAAACTCTTAAAGAGTTAAAAATCAAGTCTCCAGTTAACATATCAAGTCATGCTGATATACCATCAGGATCCGGACTTGGTTCCTCTGGTTGTTTTACGGTAGCTTTAGTTAAAGCTCTAAGTGAAATAAAAAAATTAAAACTTTCAAAGAATAAATTAGCTGAAATTGCAAGCAAAATAGAAATTAAAAAATTAAAAGAACCAGTAGGAAAACAAGATCAATATTCTTCAGCTTTTGGCGGATTACGATCTTATAAATTTTTGAAAAATGGAGAAGTTATTACAAAAGAAATAAATATAAAAAAAAAAAAACTAGAACATTTTAAAAATTCATTGTCGATATATTATACTGGCATATTAAGAAATTCTTATGATATTCTCAAAACTCAAGATACAAAATCTAAAAATATGAACAAAGAAATGCTTTATAATTTAGATAAAATTAAAGAGATGGGATTACAGACTAAAAATATTTTGGAAAAAGGTAATTTAATAGATTATGGTTATTTAATGAATGATCATTGGAATTCAAAAAAAAAAAGATCTCCAAAAATGACAAGTAAGTATATTAATTATTTATACGATTATGGTTTAAATAATGGAGCAATAGGGGGAAAATTAATTGGTGCTGGAGGTGGAGGTTTTTTAATTTTTTATTGTAAAAACCCTAAAGAACTAGAATTATCATTTAAAAAAATAAACATCTATAAAATAAATTTTAATTTTGATTTTGATGGTGCTAAAACTTTGTCAATTTAAATTAAGAGTTTCAATTTTAATCTTAATCAACTCCTTTTTTTCATCGGGAAGAGCAAGGCTATTAGTAAGCAATTGAATATTTTTTTTCATAAATTTTGCTTGATATAATATTTTTTGAAATCTATTACTAGAAACTATATTTATCTCATCATTTTTTGTTAAATCACCCAAATTTCTATAATCAATTTTTTCATCTTTAATAATATGATATTCATAAATTAACAGTGAATATTCTAGATTATTAAATATTTCTACAATCTTTTCATGAGTAATGTGAGATGTTTCTACTAAAATTGTTGGCCTATATTTCTTTATAACGTTTGTAGCACCTTCTAAAATTTCTGGCTCATTACCCTCTGTATCTAATTTTATTAATTTTATATTATTGTTGAAATGAAAATTATCTAGACTAATAATTTCTATCTGATCAGAGATTTCTAAAAATTTTTGTTTTTTAAGACTAAAACTTTCTGAGTATTTAATATTTTTTGAAGTGTAAAAATTCCCACTTCCATTGTAATTTGATACTCCTTTTTTATAAACTTTAATATTATCTTTGTTTTTAAATTTATTCTTAATTATTTGATAATATTCATCAAATGGCTCAAATAGAACATAATCATCTTTAGGAAAAAATTTTAAAAAAACTTTTGTTTTATCCCCTTTATGGGCCCCAATATCAATAATTAATCCATTTTCTGTCTTTACTAGTTTTTGAATTATGTAATTTTCAATTGTTTTTAATTCTAATGGTAAAATTTTTTCAAAAATTTTTTTATAAATAAACTTTAATAAATTATATAATTTTGATTTTTTTAAAAAAAAAATAAATGAATTAGGTAAATAATTCATTTTAGTAATATCTTATTATTACTTTATTAAATTTAATTATTTCATTACTAAGATCAATCGGAGCGTTTCCTAAAAAAAAGCCATTTTCATGTATATAATTTGCGTTATTTAAATTTTTAAATATTTGATAATTAAAGTATTTTTTTACCGGATGTTTAGTAAAACAACCACCAGTAATAAGTCTATATTGGATATTATTTTCTTTAAGATCATAAAATATTCTATTTTTTAAATGTAAATATTTTTTTTTAAAAATAAATACTAATGAAAATGATGAACTAATGCCATTTTCTTTTTGAATGTGAAATATTTTATTTTTATTGAAAATTTTTTGATAAAGTTTAAAATTTTTCCTTCTAATACTTATTAATTTTTTTAATTTATCAAGTTGAGTGATTCCGGTAGCTGCATTAATTTCAGTAGGTCTTACATTATATCCGGGTAAAATAAATTGATAAGTTTCAAACTTTTTTTTTGAATGACCTAAATTTTTTAAGTCTTTTACATCTCTGGTCCATCCGTGAGATCTTATTGATCTGATTAAATCAGCAAGCTCATTATTGTTTGTTGTTATCATTCCACCTTCAATTGCGGATATATGATGAGAGTAAAAGAAACTCATTGTATTCAATTCTCCTGACGTTCCAGTGTATTTGTTTTTATATTTAGCACCAAGAGACTCACAATTATCTTCCATAAGATAAATACTTTTTTTTTTACATATTTCTGCAATTTCTTTAATATTGCAAGGATTACCTAAAATATTAACTAAAACTATAAGTTTTGTTTTTTTTGAAATTGCTTTTTTAAGTTTTTTCAAATCAATATTTAATGTACCAAAATCAACGTCGATAAATTTTAATTTAAGACCGTATTGTTGAAGTGGAGAATACGTTGTCGACCAAGAAATGGCAGGCACAATTACTTCATCGCCTCGTTTTAAAGGTTTGTTTTTCTTGAAAAACAGCGAAGCAATTGAGACTAAATTTGCAGAGGAACCAGAATTAACCATTATAGCATGCTTCATCTTAAAGTAATTTGCATATTTCTTCTCAAATTTTTTTACTTCAGAGGCATATGTAAATTGTCCAGAATTTATTACTTTGTGTATCTGTTCAATTTCTTTATTGTCCCACGAACTATATGTTAAGGGATAATTTAAAGTTTTATCAAGGTCCATGTCTATATTGTAAATATAATTTATAAATTACGTATTCGAACTTATATCTAACTTATCACGAATTTCCAAAAGCTAAACAAATTGATTTATTAAATTTACGATTTGTGAAAGTTAATTAAACTATTAAAAAATAAGTATAATCTCCTCTTTCTCCCAAATTTTCATAAACCTTATTAAAATCAAATTCCTCAATTTTACCAAAGGATTTAAAGTTTAAAGGATCATAAATGTTTGAATATATTTTTAGTATATTATTTAATAATAATTGGTGGGAATCAGAGTTTTTTAAATAATATGGCCCATATTCCAACATTAAAGGAGGTTTAAATTTATTTAATAATTTTTTTCCCCCAGCTATTACTTGTGCTTCTGAGCCTTGGTTATTTAACCAAATTAAAGAATTAGATAATTCTAATTTTTCAAATAAATTATCAAAAGTTTTATTATTTACAGATATTATATTTCTTTTTCTCTCACCCCATAAACCATCATATTCTTTATAGAATACTCTTTGATCTCCTATATCTTTTTCATCTAATTCAAAATTGATAAATTCTGACTCATTATTTGTGAGTGCACAATTGATTAATTTTATCTTATTCTCTAAATTATTTAAAATTATATTTGCTTTAAGTATTTTAAACTCCTCTTTAGAGGGCTCAATAGCAATTCCCGTCTCATAAAATTTTTCTGAAATAGCAGTTATTATAACATTGCCTATTGATGCCCCAACATCAATTAATTGGGTAATATTTTTTTTATTCAATTGATCTAAAAATCTTCTTGAATTTTCAATCATTTTTAAGGATTTAATTCTATCAGCTGTATTTAAATAAATACTATTTGAAATCTGCTGATCTTTACTTGAAAGAATAAAAATATCTTTTTTTGTATAATGAATAAAGTACTTATTTTTATTTGTTTGAAATTTTATTTTTTTAAAAACTTTCAAATCAAAAAATTTATTCAATTGTAGGATAAGAAATATTTTTTTAAATAAGAAAGTTAATGATAAATATTTATATATTATTCTTTTAAATTTGACTATTAAATCAAATTTTTTCAAAGTATTTTTAAAACTATTTTTTTTTGGATGTTTATAGTTCATATTTGAGTACCAATTTTAAAGATATATATAAATTTTTAATTTACCATATATTTATAATTGCTATTATCTTTATTTGTAATATTAAAGTTAAAGTTATGAAAAAAATATCAATCATTACTACAACTATTAATATTCCTCTTTTTTTAAATGATATAGTCAAAAATATAAAAGTAAAAAAAAGTCAAAAAAAATTTGATATATCTATAATTGTTATTGCTGATAAAAAAACCCCAAAAGAAGCTAAACAATTTTGTTTAAATTTAATGAAAAAGGCAAAAGTAAATATTTTATATTTTGATATAGGATTTCAAGATAAATTTTTTAAAAATAAATATCCTTCTTTATATAAATTATTTCCCTATAATGATGCCATTCGAAAGTTACTTGGTTTAATTTATGTTTTAAATGATCTTCCAGATAAAATAATCTTAATAGATGATGATAATTATTGTGATACTAAACAAAATTTTTTAGGCGATTTTGACATAGTTGGTAAAAATTATAATGGCCAAACAGTATACAATAAGAATTGTTGGCCAAATATTTATAAATCATTTATAGAAAAAAATAATATACCAATATACCCAAGGGGTTTTCCGTGGAAATATAGAAATTCAGATTCATTTAAATTTAAAACTAAAAAAGTTTATAACCAAAAAGTTATTGCGAATTGTGGATTTATTTTAAATGATCCTGATATAGATGCTGTTTCTAGATTATTTTATAAAATAAAGACAATAGGTGTGAAAAATAAAAATTATTTTATAATCTCAAAAAATAATTTTTTTCCAATGAATGATCAAAATTTATGTATTTCAAAAGAATATATTGCTTTATATTATAAACCTTTATCAGCAGGAAGAAACTCTGATATTTGGAGCAGTTATCTTCTATCTAAAGTTTCCTCTAGTCATAATGAGTTAATATCTTATGGAAGACCACACTTAAAACAATTCAGAAATACTCATGATTATTGGAATGATTATGAATTGGAGAAGAAACATAACATTTCAACAGACTTGTTTGTTGAAATATTAAGTAAAATAAATCTTAAGAAAAAAAATTCTAGACATAAAAATTTTGTTAAACTTTGTAATGATGGTATCAAAATTGCAAAATATATGATTAGAGATGAGATTAATAAAAAGATAAAAAAAAACATTACTGTAAGGCATTATCAGAATATAACTGGAAGAAAAGCTAGTGAAAGAAATATAGAGTCTCTTAAATATATTATTGAGTATTTTAAAGAATATAACATTTGGTTAAGACTAATAAAAAAGTATAATTTTGATAAGTTTTAGATTTTAAATTTTAAGGAATAATTTCTTCAATAATTTTTCTTTTTAATTTTATTTTTGTCATTTCAGTGATATTTTTTCGAGCATCTATTCCAAATTTTTTTTCTATCTTATCTAAAAAATTATTGTTTGTGTGATATTCAATAAATTTTTCATCTCTCAGCTTTAATATTTCAGCAGCACTTAAATTTTCAGTCGGAAGCGGTTGAGTAGAATATGAGTGAAAAGAATAACCTTCATAGCTATCAGGAAGTTTAATATTATTTTTTAAAGCGTTTTTAAATAATTCACTCCCTGGTAAAGCCATTGCAGCATAAGTATTCCAACCTAATGTATTTAATTTTTGACTTAATTTAAAAGTTTTTTCAATAGACTCATTAGTATCCCCAGGTAATCCATAAATATAGTTAGCCATAATTTCTATGTCAGCTTCGTGAACTTGTTTAATTACATTTTCAACATCTACATCCTCAAATTTTCCTTTGGCAACTTCTAATCTTACTTTTTTGTCACCGCTTTCTATACCTAGGCAAAGCCATTTAATTCCAGCTTTTCTAACTAAACTTAAGATATCTTTTCTTTTAACTGTATCAATTCTTGAATATGCCCAAATTTTTAGTTTATCATCTTTATTTCTTTTAGATAGTAATTCACATAAAGGTATGTAATATTTTGGATTAAGTAAAAACATTTCATCAACTATTCTAATTGTTGTAACCCCATAATTTATTAGTTTATCAAACTCTTTGATTATAAATTCAGGGGACCAATGTCTCATACCACTATGATTTGATGCTACTCCTAATTCATCGCTATTATTTTTATTAATTAAGTTTATCATGCAAAAGCTGCATTTAAATTGACAACCTAATGAAGTTTGTATTGCTGCGTATGGGGTTCTATTTTTTTCTTTATATTCGGCATGCCACATGGGAGATCTGTAAAGATCTAAGGGTTTATTCTTGAAAGGAAGTAAATCCCAAGCATATCCTGGTAGGTCTATATCCATTCTTTCATTTGGAACTATCTTTTCTGGATTATTGATGACAATCTTATTACCTCTTCTATATGCAATACCGTTTATGTCATTAATTGTGTCTAAGTTTATTTTTTTTAAATTTAATATATTCCATAAAGCATAAACACCTTCATTCAAAAAAACAAAGTCTATACTTTTTTCTTTTTCAAGCGTTTCTTTAGGTAAGGCCTGAACATGTGAACCAATAAAAGATATTGGACTGTTGTAATTATTTTTTTTTATATAATCAGCTAATCTTGTTGCCCCACTCATATTAGTTGTTCCAGCATTTACATTTTGGCCATACACAACAAAACAAATTAATTTTGATTTATTTTTTTTAATACGATATAAAGCATCCTTATCATTCAATTGCTCTGCAAGCGTATCTATTATACTTACTTTGAAACCTTTCTTTCTGCAGCTTTCTGCTAATAGAAGTGCCCAAGTAGGAGTTTCAATTGCAGAATATTTATTTGAAAGTTGTTGATACGTTACATTAGAATTATTTGGAACTATAAAAGTTATATCAAGCATATCTAAATTAGATTGATGTTATATTAATTTAAAATATTTAACAATTTTATATTGATTTTTATAATATATGTAATATCCACAATTTATGATATCGAAAAAAAATATAGCATATTTAATAAAAAAATCATGTTGGTTGAGAAAAGAGATTTTTGAGATGGTCATTAAAGTAAATCAGGGTCATATAGCTTCAGCTTTTTCACAAACAGAAATTTTAATAGCGTTATTTTACGGAAATATATTGAAATTTAAAAAAAAAAATCCAAATTTTGAGGATAGAGACAGATTAATTATAAGCAAAGGGCATTCAGCAATGGGAATGTATCCGATACTTTCTGACATAGGTTATTTTTCTAAAAAAGAATTGTCTTTATATGGGACTCCAAAAGGCAAACTAAGAATTTATGGCGATATGAGTATACCTGGAATTGATAGTACTTCAGGATCTTTGGCACAAGCTCCAGGTATAGCCTGTGGTTTTGCTTTATCTGCAAAAAGAGATAAAAAAAATTTCAACTC
>MDTD01143679.1_pt1 | contig 25763 bp, 20 predicted proteins | sample 811221 | NCBI WGS metagenome assembly MDTD01 (sample SAMN05326646, study PRJNA326480) | marine metagenome | isolation source: seawater | place: Pacific Ocean: South West | collected 2011 | reverse complement strand
GCCTAAAAGTATCCAATGATAGTTATTTTTCATCATGCAACAAATTTATTCAAATTTGGTTTAAAATAATTAGGTCCTTTCATAACTTTACCTTTATCATTATAAATTGGTTTGCCGTCTTCACCTAATTTACTCATATTTGAACTTTGAACCTCTTCAAAACATTGATCTAAGTTAATCCCGAATGCATGTCCTGCTCCATAAGTTACATACAAAATATCAGTTAGTGCGTCTGCGACCTCTTTTATATCCTTGTTATCAATCGCAATTTTTAGCTCTGATAATTCTTCGCTAATTAAATCATATCTTAAAGAAGTGATTTTATCACTTGGAAACCCGGCTTTTTCTTTAACTTCTTGACCAAAAGTTTTCATGAATTTTTTAACACTTTCAAAATTACTCATTATCTTTTCCTTTATATTTTATAATTGTTTAATTAAAGTGTATTATATCAAAGAATCAAAGATGAAATATAGGATAGAGTACGATAGTATAGGAAAAATTAGGGTACCTGGTGATAAGTATTGGGGAGCCTCCACCGAAAGATCAAATAAATATTTTAATATTGGCGATTTTTTAGTTAGACCACTAGTTATTCAATCAATAGCAATTATAAAAAAAGCTGCAGCAATAGTTAACACTAGAAACAAAGATTTGGAACCTAAATTAAGTAAGTACATAATTAGAGCAGCTGAAGAAATCATCAAGGGAAAACATGAAAAACATTTCCCACTTAAAGTATGGCAAACTGGTTCGGGCACTCAAACAAATATGAATGTAAACGAAGTAATTGCAAATAGAGCTATACAATTAATGGGTGGTAAAATGGGGACCAAAAAACCGATCCATCCTAATGACCATGTAAATAAATCACAGTCAACTAATGATGTATTTCCTACAGCAATGCACATAGCAATAGCTTTAAAAGCAAGAGAAAAACTTTTACCCTCTTTAAAAATTTTGGAAAGAGAATTAAAAAGAAAATGCAAAGAGTTTGATAAAATTGTTAAAGTTGGAAGAACGCATTTGCAAGATGCTACACCTTTAACTTTAGGACAAGAATTTTCTGGCTACCATGCCCAATTAAAAAAATGTATTACAAGAATAGAATCAGCATTAAAAGAGATATACTATTTAGCACAGGGTGGAACTGCTGTAGGAACTGGATTAAATACTAAAAAAAATTTTGACAAAAAAATTATCAAAGAGATAAGCAAAATAACCAAATTGCCTTTTAAACCTGCTACGAATAAATTTGCCGCCTTAGCTGCTCATGATGAAATCGTGAATTTTTCTGGCACACTTAACACAACTGCAGTTTGCCTGATGAAAATTGCCAATGACATCAGATTTTTAGGATCGGGTCCTAGAGCCGGATATGGCGAAATAATATTGCCATCAAATGAACCTGGATCATCAATAATGCCTGGAAAAGTAAATCCCACTCAGTCAGAAGCAGTTACAATGGTATGTGTAAAAGTAATTGGTAATCATAATGGAATAACAATGGCAGGATCTCATGGGCATTTTGAATTAAACGTTTTTAAACCTTTAATAATTCATAATATTTTACAATCTATTGAAATCATGAGTGACTCTTCAAAAACATTTGCATTGTATTGCGTAAAAGGTATCAAAGCTGATAGAAAAAGAATAAAATTTTTACTTGATAATTCACTAATGCTTGTGACAGCCTTAGCCCCTTATATAGGCTATGATAAAGCTGCGAGTATAGCTAAAACGGCTTATAAGAATAGAACAACACTTAAAGAAGAGGTTTTAAAAACAGATCTTATTAAAGAAAGTGAATATGAAAAGATTATGAACCCGCTTAAGATGACGAAACCAAAATAAATCAAGATACTTCTAAAATAAATCTTTTAATTTTTGACAACTGAAAAATATCTAGAAGATTATTTCCAAAAAAAATATTTTCAAACTTATTTTTAAAAAATTTTAAGTCTTGAGAGTTGCCCTTAAAACCATTCATTATTTCAACCTTATCAAAGTTAATCTTATTTTTGATAATATTTAAGTTACCTTTCACAACTAAATTTAAAGGATTTTTTTCTACTTTATTAATATTATTGATATTTAATTTTTTCATAAATTTATATTTATTAGGTGAACTTATTAAACAATCAAAATAGATTACTGGAAATTCCTCTGACAAATTTATATTACTTTGGCAATTAATTTTACTATTATCGATTGATAAATCTTTTTTAATCTTTAATCTTCCATATGTAAGTTGTGTATTTATAAGGAGCTTATCTATTAAATTTTGGCTAAATCTTTTTTTTTCGAAAATTATACTGATTTCACTGTTTAATCTTCTTATTAATTTTTTATGTTCAATAAGGCGATTTATATTTAAATTTTTAAAGATTTTAGTATTTATACTTTTTATTTCTGATTGCAAATTTATATTGAAGAATGGATTCAACTCTACAAAACCTTCACTATCAAAAGACAGGTCTCTATTTCTAAAGTAAAAATTATAAAAATTTATAGATTTTTCATCGTAAACAAAATTTGATTTAAAGTTTGATGTAAGAATCTTGCCTTTTATGCTTCCACTAGTTTTTATCAATTTACTATTTTCAGTCATATTTAAAGTAATTGATATTCCAGTATTTAAAAGTTTAAATTTTATGTAATTTAAATTTTCATTTAATTGTATTTTAAATTTTTTATCAAAAACCTCACCATTAATAATTTTTTTTTTATTTCCATAACTAATTTTTTTTAAAGTAATTACTTCATTTTTTTTATCCTTGATTTTAAGTTCTAAATTTTCAATTAATAAATTTTTTTTTAAATTATGAAGTTTTTTAGTAAAATTTATAAGATTAGAGTTATTTATTTCGTAATTGCTATCTATAACCTTAATTTTTCTTATGTGGAAATTTTCATAATTGTAAATACTAAAAAGTTGAGGGTAAATTTTAAGTTTTCTAATTTTTAAATTTTCTTTAATAGAGTGAAAATTTGTATCTAAATTTTTTAGATCTAAATGAGGAACTGGTAAAATTTTATATTTTATATTTTCAATTTTTTTTAAGTCTATCTCATAATTTTTTAGAAGATAATTTTTAATATTTGATTCTTTTTTTTTATAGTCAAAAAATACAGGAATAATTAAAAATAAGCTGAATGCGACAAAGAAAATAATAAATAGATATCTTATGAAAAAAACAAATTTGAAAAATCTAGAATATTTGTTGTTAACAATTTTGAAAAATTTATTTATCATTTTTTTTTTTAATAACTAGTATATAAATGAAAATCTTAACTTATGAATAGTATAGATAAATTAATTGAAGAACTTAACAAGGAGCAAAAAGAGGCAGTCTTAAACACTGAAGGTCCGAATCTTATAGTTGCTGGTGCTGGTTCTGGAAAAACAAAAGTTTTAACAACAAGATTAATTCATATTATCAATCAAAAGAAAGCTTTCCCTAATCAAATATTGTGTGTGACTTTTACAAATAAAGCCGCGAAAGAAATGCAAAACAGAGTAATGCAATATTTAAAAGGGACTTCCAATGCTATTCCCTGGTTGGGAACATTTCACTCAATAAGCGTAAAATTCTTAAGAAGACACGCTGAGGCATTAGGCTATAGAAGTAATTTTACCATTTTAGATACTGATGATCAAAAAAAACTAATCAGAAATATAGTGAAAGCTGAAGACTTGGATGCAAAAAAATTTTCTCCTCAGTTAATTATTTATCACATTGACCAATGGAAAAATAAAGGTTTGTTGCCCAAAGATGTAAAATTAGACAAATCAGTGGGAATAATTAAATCAATTTTAAAAGTTTACGAAATTTATCAAAATAAGACTAAAGATTTAAATGCATTAGATTTTGGAGATTTGATTTTATTTTGTGTCAAATTATTTGAAGAGCACCAAGATATAAAAGATATTTACCATAAAAATTTTAAATATATTTTAGTGGATGAGTTTCAAGATACAAACTTTATTCAAAATAAATGGTTAAATCTATTGGTAAATGATAACCAAAATATTTGTTGTGTGGGAGATGATGATCAATCAATTTATAGTTGGAGAGGTGCAGAAATTAAAAATTTTTTGACCTTTGATCAAATATATAAAAAATGTAAAGTATTTAAGTTAGAACAGAACTATAGATCAACAAAAAATATATTAGAAACTGCTTCGCACTTAATATCTAATAATACAAATAGAGTCGGCAAAAAATTATGGTCATCCGCTAGTCAAGGTGAATTGGTCAAACTTAATTGCTATAGAACAGGAAAAGAAGAAGCTCAAGGTATCAGTGATATAATTGAACAAAAGATTAAAAAAAAATATTCATTAAACAATGTTGCGATTTTGGTCAGAGCAATTTACCAGACTCGAGAATTTGAGGAGAGGTTTCTTCAGATTGGCATAGGTTATCGAGTTCTAGGGGGTATAAAATTTTATGAAAGAGCAGAAATAAAAGACGCTGTATCTTATTTAAGAATAATTAACCAAAAATTTGATGATCTTGCCTTAGAAAGAGTTATCGGCACTCCTAAAAGAGGTGTAGGAGAAAGTACTATTAATCAACTATATACTTTTGGAAATATGCACAAATTGTGCCTTGAAGACACGATTTGTAAAATGATAGAGAAAGAAGACTTAAAACCAAAAATAAAAACCTCTCTCAATCAACTTATTAATATGATTCATAAATGGCGTAGAGACTCCCAAAAAATAAAGCATTATGACTTATTAAAATTAGTATTAGATGAGTCTGGATATTCTTCCATGCTTAAGAACAAAAAAGATTTAGAGAATGAAAATAGATTAGAAAATTTAAAAGAATTATTGAGAGCCATGCAAGATTATGACAATTTAGAGAGTTTTCTTGAACATGTTGCTTTAGCCACATCAATTGACCAAGAATGGGAAGGTGCAAAAATAAATTTAATGACAATGCATGCTGCTAAAGGACTAGAATTTGATGCAGTGTTTTTACCTGGTTGGGAAGAGGGTCTTTTTCCACATCAAAAATCTTTGGAAGAAAAAGGAGATTTTGCTTTGGAGGAGGAGAGAAGATTGGCCTATGTAGGTATCACTAGAGCTAAAAAAGAGGCTTACTTATCATTTGCAATGAAAAGAGCGTATCATGGTGACTGGATGGATGCTCTTCCTTCTAGATTTATAAGCGAAATACCAGAAGAAAGTGTTGAAAAAAATGAATTAGGTTTAAGTGATGCTGATAATTTCGAGTTTAATCAAGAAAATTTAATTGATTTTGATCAGGAATACAGAAGTCCTGGATGGGATAGGTTTAAAAAAAATAAAATGTTGAAATGGAAAAAATAACAAAACTTAAACAAGAATTTAAAAGTGAGTTAATCGATGGTTATTTAGTACCAAAAAATGATGAATTTTTCGGAGAATATATACCTGAATATAACGACAGACTTAAATATATTTCTAATTTTTCAGGTTCTTTCGGCTTTGCATTAATATTAAAAAGTAAAAATTATTTGTTTGTTGATGGTAGATACACTTTACAAGCAAAAAATCAATGTGGAAAATCTTTTAAAATAATTACATTACCAGGTAATAGACTATTTGATTTTTTTAATAATAAGAAAATCTCTATTGGCTATGACCCAAAACTTTTTACAAAAAACACTTTATCATATTTCTTAAATAAAAATTGGCATTATAAGCCATTAAATCAGAATCTGATTGATAAGATTTGGAAAAGAAAAATTACTAAAAATTTAGACAAGTTTTATATTTTACCTAAAAATTCTGTAGGAAATAATTACAGTTACAAAATAGGAAAGATAGTTAAAAATTTAAAAAGAAAAAATGCTGATTTTCAGTTCATAAGTGCATCTGAAAATAACGCCTGGTTACTTAACATTAGAGGTTCAGACGCTAAATACTCTCCGATACCAATAGGATATATATTGATAAATAAAAATGGAAAAATTAATTTTTTTTGTGATTTAAAAAAAGTATCTAATTCGCTTAAAAAGAATTTGAGTAGGATAAAGTTTATTAATATAGATAACACTGAGGGTATTCTCTCAAAAATTTATAAAAAAAGTTTTATTATAGATCGAAATACATGCTCTTCATATTTTGAAGATATAATTTTAAAAAATAACAAAATATTGAATTCTCAAGATCCTATCTATGCTATGAAAGCAATAAAAGCTAAAAAAGAAATAAGAAATATTCAAAAGGCTCACGTCTATGATGGTGCGGCATTAACAAAATATTTATTTTGGCTAAAGAAAAATTTTTATAAAAAAGAAATATCTGAAATAAGTGCATCAAAAAAGTTATATGAGTTTAGAAAAAAAAATAGTAATTTTAAATTCCTAAGTTTTCCCACTATTTCAGGAACTGGTCCTAATGGAGCAATAATTCATTATAAGGCGACGAAAAAAACTAATAGGATCCTTAAAGAAGGTGATATTTACCTGGTTGACTCAGGTGGTCAATATAAATTTGGGACAACAGATGTGACAAGAACAATATCTTTAAATAATTCAAATAAAAGAATTAAAAATATTTTTACTAGAGTTTTAAAAGGGCACATAGCTGTAGCAAATTTTAAACTTAAAAAAAACACTTCTGGATCAAAAATTGATAAAGTTGCAAGGAAGTATTTAAAAGAGATTGGCCTTGATTACTCTCACGGAACCGGTCATGGTGTAGGATATTTTTTAAATGTACATGAAGGACCTCAGGCTATTACTAAAAATAATAAAATCAAATTTAAAGAAGGTATGGTGGTCTCTAATGAGCCAGGTTATTATGAAAAAAATAAATTTGGTATAAGAATTGAAAATCTTTTGTTTATAAAAAAAGACAAAAAAAGACTCTTTTTTGAAAATTTAACAATGGCGCCAATTGATAAAGATTTAATTGATAAGAATATTCTTAATAAAATAGAAAGAAAATGGATTAATAGTTATCATGAAAAAGTTTTTGATAGTCTCAAAAAGATTTTTAACAAATTAGAAAAGGAAGAGCTTAGAAAAGCATGTTCAGCTATTTAAAATTTTATTCCACTCTTTTTCAGTTATAATCTTTATTTTTAATTCTTTTGCTTGATCTACCTTTCTTTTTGTAGGTTTAGTCTCTCCAACTACTAAAAAATCTAACTTTTTAGATAAAGATCCAAGAACTTTGCCTCCGTTACTTTCAGCTATAGATTTGGCCTCAGACCTGCTCATATTTTGAAAACCTCCAGTAAACATTAATTTTTTGTTAATAAATTTTCCATCTTTATTTGTTAAATTATAATCAGTAATATTTAATTCTTTTATTAAATTGAGTGTAATATTTTTATTTTTTGAGTTAGAAAAAAAAATTTTGATTGCTTCTACTTGTGTTTCTCCAATTCCATCTAGCTCTACTAGATTTTCAAGAATAAAGCCTCTTTTTTTTGGTTCAAATAATTTGGAAAATTCTAAAATTGATATAAAAAAAGCAGAAAGAATTTTTGCATTTTCTTGTCCGATATGTCTAATTCCCAAAGAATAAATAAACTTTTCTAATGTAATAGTTTTAGATTTTAAAATAGCATTTTTTAAATTTGTAATTGACAGCTCTCCCCAGCCATCAAGAATTTTAATTTTTTCATAATTTAAATTAAAAATATCCGATGGTTCTTTTATTAAGTTTAAGTTCCAAAACTGATCAACAACTTTTTTTCCTAAACCATCAATGTTGAGTGCCTCTTTAGAGACAAAATGTTTAAGTTTTTCTCTAGCTATATATTTACATTCATAACCTCTCAAGCATCTCCGTACAGCGTCTTCTTTTTTTGTACTCTTACTAATTTCTTTTTTTGTAGGTCCTCCACAAAGACAATATTTAGGAAAGATATATTTTTTACTATTTTTTTCTCTCTTTGAAGTGTCAACAGAAACAACTTGAGGTATCACATCTCCTGCTCTTTGTATTGTTATTATATCTCCAATTCTTATACCCTTTCTTTGGATTTCATCTTCATTGTGTAAAGTTGCATTTGAAACAACAACTCCTCCTACTGTAACTGGCTCAACCTTAGCAACTGGAGTAATGGCGCCAGTCCTTCCAACTTGAATAGCTATATCTTTAATTTTTGTGATTGCTTGTTCAGCAGAAAATTTATAAGCTATTCCCCATCTAGGTGAATTTGACGTATTGCCCAGTCTATTCTGTAAACTTAAGTCATTTACCTTAAAAACTAATCCATCAATATCGTAATCGAGAGATGACCTCAAAGAGTCAATTTTCTTATGATTATATTCGATATCATCAATTCCTTTTACTATTCTAGATAAGGAATTAACTGAAAATCCCCAAGAATTAATTTTTTTTAAAAATTCAGATTGTTTTTTAAATTGCATAGGCTCTATGGCTCCAAAACCATAGGCAAAATATTTTAAAGGAATTTTTGCTGTTTCACTTGGTTTTTTTTGTCTTAAAGATCCACCGGCTGCATTTCTTGGATTGGCAAATTTATCTTTGATTTTGACGAAATCTTTTTTGCTTATGTAAATTTCACATCTCACCTCTAATAAATTAGGAACGTTTTTATCGTTAATTTTTTTTGGAATAGATGAGATGGTCTCCAAATTTGCTAAGATATCTTCTCCAATAATACCGTCGCCTCTCGATAAACCTTTAGATAAGACTCCTTTTTCATAAATTAAAGTTGCAGAAATACCATCAATTTTTGGTTCAGAAAAAAGTTCAATATCTTTTTTATCAATATTTAAAAAATTATTAATTTTCTTAATAAAGTCTTCCATATCATTAGAGTCAAAAGCGTTAGACAAAGATAACATTGGTCTCAAATGCTTAATTTTTTTAAATTTATTTAAAGGGGGAGAACCTATTATATTTTTTGATGATCCATATTTTTTTAAGAAAGGGAATTTTTTTTCTAGTTCTAAAATATCTTTTTTTAAATTATCGTACTCGGCATCTGAAATGCTAGGATTATCTTTAGAAAAGTAAAGTTTATTATGTTTTATTAATATGCCAATTTTTTTTCTATAATCATTTAAAATTTTATTATTTACTTTCATCTAAGCTTATTTAATCCTTTTTATTATTTTTTTTAGGAAATTTTCATCGGTTTTTTTTATTTCTTTTTTGTTTGTCGCATTTTTTAAATCATAATCTTTATTGAAAACTTTGTAAGATTGTTTAAACCAATCACTTGAATTATAATTATATCCAAGAATTTTTGCATATTTTTTTGACTCCTCTTCCAGTCCTAAATGATAATGAATTTCAACAAGTCTATGTAAAGCTTCTTCAATAAAAATAGTATTTTCATATTTTTCTAAAATTAACTTTAATCTTTTAATAGCTGGAACCCATTTTTGTGTTGAAATGTAATACTTTGCAACATACAATTCCTTTGCAGCTAATTGATTTTCAATCAGATCTTTTTTAAATCTTAAATCAATTGAATAATCAGTATCAGGATACTTTTCCAAAAAGAAATTTATTTTCTTTTGAGCTTCTAACAATGGTTTTAAGTCTTTTTTTTCATCACTTATTTGTTCAAAGAAAATAATTGCTTGAAGGTAATGTGCATAGATTACATTTTTATCAGAAGGATAAGTTCTAAGAAATCTTACTAAATTATCATTAGCTTGTTCATAGAAGTTTATCCCGTACAAAGCAAAACTTGACATGATTGCTGACTTTGCTGCTAGATCCACATTTTTGAAGTTAAGTTCAGCTTGAGAGAATTTTTTATTAGCAAAAAAATATTCATTATTTTGGAAAGCCTCTAATCCTTCTTCATAAAGTATAAAAGGGTCTAACGATTTTTCAGCTTTATAAATAATCTCATTTTTTGAGCAGGAAAGAAAAAATAAAAAAGATAGAGCTAAACAAATTCTTAAAAGCATAATAAAATTAATATCAGAATAATTTTAAAATAATATGCTAAAAATTTACAAATTATGCGTTAACTGCAATTTTTACGGACTGATTTGTGTGAACTTTTTTAGAAATATTGGCTTCTTGCATTTCTACATATTTATAAGATGATTTAGAATCAATCAGTTTTCTCAAAAACATGTTGGTTAATTCGTGTCCGCCTTGATAACAAACAATTTTTCCTAATATTCTAGAACCTGACAATAAAAGATCACCTGATAAATCTAAAATCTTATGATTTACAAATTCTTTTTTATTTCTTAAGCCACCATCATTTAAAACTTTTTTCTCATCTACAACTATTGCATTTTGAAGATTACCACCTCTTGCAAGTCCAAGTTTTTTTATTTTTTCAATATCTTCCATCAAGCAAAAAGTTCTTGATTTATAAATGTCAACTAAATCATCCACTTGAAAATCTACTAAATTTCTTTGTTTGCCAATAATTTTGTTTTTATAGTTTAATTTGAAATCAATTTTTAAAGAGAACTCATTTGGTTCAATAAATATTTTTCTTCCTCCATCATTTAATTCTACTTTATTTTTTATCTTAAGGTATTTCCTTTTTTCTGGGAGATTTAACAATTTAGTGTTTTGTAAGACTTTTAAAAAGTCAAACGCGGAACCATCCATAATTGGGACTTCTTCATTATCAATTTCAATTATCGCATTGTCAATTTCGGCTATGTATAATGCTGCAAGCAAATGTTCAACGGTTGAAACTTTTACACCAAAATTATTCTCGAGGGTTGTACAGAGAGTTGCTTTGGTAACATTTCTATAATTTGCTTTAATAAGATTATTTCTTTTTAAATCTGTTCTTATAAAAGTAATTCCTTGATTGCTCTCAGCTGGAAGTATTTTTATATTTGAATTTTTTCCTGTATGTAATCCAGTACCACTCAAAGTTACACAATTTTGAAGAGTTTGCTGATATATTTTTAACATTGGTTTGTTATACATATTTAATAGTGTAGGCTGAAAACAACTAATATTTCTAAAAACAACAACTATCGGTTAAAAATAAAATCGAAGATTCTGACAATAAACGACTTTTTTTTATGTATTATGGGTATCGCCTCTTTATTCCACCCAAATTGAACAAGGCTATAGATATTTTCAAAAAATTTTTCTTCTTTAATTTTCTCTAGGTATTTAATATTAAAATTACCTCCTTTAGAAAAAGATGTTCTAAAAGATTCTTCCAAGCTATTATAAATATTTTTCTTATCAAACTGTAGAAATACTGGTGTATGGTTATTTAAAAGACTCTGTGTATTAACATTTTTTAAATATAAGACTTCAGCTATTTCTTCAATTCGTGCGTTAGCAATTTTTAAAATAAATTCCTTTTTTATTTTTCTAAAAGTTTGATCTTTGAAAAATTCTTTTTCTACTGTTTCGTTCTCTTGTTCGCTATTATAAAAATTTGAATTTAATAAAATTTTTATAATAGATTCCTTTTTTATTGACGTAATTTTAGAAATATCATCAATGATTATATTTATTCCAAAATTAAAATCTTGAATATATTTAAGAGCTAAATTTTCAAAAAAAATTATTTTTGAATGATTTTCCATAATTTTTATTATAAAAAAAGTGTTTGTATTTTCTAAATTATTGATTACAGAAACTCCTTCAACAAAACTTTTTAGGATAATTTTTTTTAGTCTTAGGTTGCATCTATTAAATATATTTTCTAGATTTTTAAAATCGGTTTTATCAATTAAAAAAAAAGATAGTTCCTGAGAATAAAAATTTCCGAAAAGACCTATGGGAAGATTTTCCATTATATTTTTATCAAGTATGTATTTAGAGTTAAAAATATGAATTACTTTTTTTTGATTTTCAATTGCTTCAACTTTTGCTTTAAGAGAATTAAGAATAAATGTTATATTCTCTCTTTTTAACTGTGATCCATTTAATCTTTTATATCCAGATAAATTAAGTAAACTAAAATTCAAATTTTCCAAAATTAAAATCGTCTCCTTAAAAGTAAAATTTAATTTTTGCTCAATTAAATATATATTTGTTTTAAAAAGATTTAGTAAAAGATCGAAATCATGAATTTTTTTGTTTTTAATTCCTTGAACATTTATTGTCTTTTCTAAAATTAATTGAAATCTATCCTTGTCTTCTTTTCCAACTGTAAATTTTATTTCCGATATACCTATTTCAATAAACAAAATTGGTAAATTAATTTTCATGTATTATTTCAAAATTAGTTGATCCTTAATTCTATAATCAAATATTTTATATTTATCAAAATTTGATTTTTTTGACAAAAGCAAAAAGTTTTGCAAACTTTTATTAAAGTTTTTTTGAGGAAGTTTTATAGTTTGATTTTTTTTGGTGATTAAATCCCATCTTTTTGTTTCAAATAAATAAAAAGCTTTTACAGTTTTTAAAGGAAAATCGATTTGATTTACCTCATTATAAAAATTCTTAAAACTTTTTCCATCTCCAAAAACAACTGGTATATCTTTAATTGTAATTAAATTAGTAAAATTTATGAGATCATTATTATCAGTAAAATAATATTTTTTTTTTTTATTTTGTATAATTGCTATAGGTTTTTTTTCATATACTTTAACTTGAATTTTGTTAGGAAAAATTTTTTTTATCTCAAGACTTTTTATAAAACTATTTTGACTAATCTCATTTCTAATTTCATTTTTATTTAAAAGAAAAATATTTTTTTCATAAAGGAAGGAAAGATCATTTTTAACTTGGTTTTTCGTTAAGAAAGAATTATTTATAATTTGTATTTCCCTAATTTTTAAAATGGAAAAAATACTAATATTAGGTTTAAAAATATATGTGCTTAAGACAAGTATTAATCCTAATGCAATTAAAATTCTTATCTTCATCTATTTAAACTTGCATCAAGAAGTATTTTTTCGACTAGACTATTAAAATTTATTCCATAATAATTTGCAATTTCTGGCACTAAAGAAAGATTAGTCATGCCTGGTTGAGTGTTGATTTCTAAAAGATAAAATTTATTTTTAAAAAATTTAAAATCTGCGCGCGTCACACCTTTACATTCTAGAGCTTTGTGTGCTTGCTTAGCTATCTTTAAAATTGTTTTATATTTTTTTTTATCTAATCTAGCAGGCATGATATGTTTAGTCTTTGCAGACTTTGTATATTTAGCTTTGTAATCGTAAAATTGTCTTTTTGGAATAAGTTCAATAGCTCCAATTGGAATATCGTTTAAAACTGCAGCTTGTATCTCTTGTCCTCCGATATATTGTTCAAAAATTAAGTCCTTATAACTTTTGAGAAGATGTTTTGTAATTTTTTTTAAATTTTTTATATTTTTTACTATCTTGACGCCTAGGCTAGAGCCTTCATTTGTTGGCTTAATTACGATTGGAAAATTAATCTTATTTTTTTTTAATAATCTTTTTAGATTATCGCTCTTGTAATCATTATGTTTTAAAAAAAAATATTTTGGTGTTAATATTTTATTTTTTATAAATATTTTCTTTGAGATATCTTTGTTCATGGAGTTGTATGAGCTAAGTACGCCTGAATGCGTATATGGTATTCTTAGGTATTCAAAATAGCTTTGTGCAACGCCATCTTCACCATCTTTACCGTGTAATGCATTAAAGATGACATCTATTTTATTACGATTAATTAAATTAAAATTGTTAAATTTTGGGTCAAATGAGGAAACTTTATATTTTTTTTTAACTAGAGCTTTTATGCAGGCCTTTCCGCTATCCAAACTTATGGCTCTCTCACCAGAAGTGCCTCCCATCACGACTAAAACCCTTTTTATTTTTTTTTTATTCACCAATAATCTTAATCTCTAATTCAAGATCTACCCCTGTTTTCATCTTAACAGACTTTTTAACTCTGTTAATTAATTTTTCTATATCTGCTGAAGTAGCGTTTCCATTGTTTACAAAAAAGTTACAGTGTTTTTTTGAGATTAAGGCATCACCTTCTTTAAAATTATCACATCCTGTTTCTTTGATTATCTCCCAGGCCTTTTTTTTCAAATTAACATTTTTAAAAGTACTACCACATGTTTTTATTTGACTTGGTTGAGTTATTTTTTTTTTTAAAATCATGTCATTTTGTATTTTTTCAATTATATCTTTCGACTCAAGTTTGCCTTTTAATTTTACCGAGGTAATAATGAGCTTCTTCGATAAATTTACACCTCTATAAAAAAATTTTATATCATCGTGTTTAATTTCTTTTTCTATACAATTTTCGATATCAATTACTTCAATTGATTTCAAAATCTTTGAAATATCTGCACCATAACATCCACTGTTCATAACAACAGCTCCCCCTATTGATCCAGGAATACATGACAAAAACTCTAATTGCCCAATGCTATTCTCTTTCGCAAAATTAGATATTCTTTTGTCGAGGGCAGCTGAGCCTGCTTGAATAGTATTTTTATCAATTAGTTTTATTTTGGAAAAACTTGATCCAAGTTTAATAACCACCCCTTTTATTCCATTATCTCTTATCAAAGTATTAGAACCCGCGCCTATCACTGTTACATTAAGTTTATTTTTTTTATTTTCCCTTAAAAACTCAATTAATTGTTCTTTATTATCGGGTTTGAAAAAATACTCTGCTGGACCTCCTAGATTGAACCAACTATAATTTGATAGTTTTATATTTTTTGAAATATTTTTACTAAATTTTTTAATTAATTCTTGATTTAAAGTCATAAATAATTTTTTAAATTTCTCATATGTTTTGATATCGAACCTGCTCCCATACCGATAATAATTTCATCTCGCGTTAAAGTTTTTCTAAGATAATTTCCAAGTTCATCATAATTTTTCAACAAAATAACTTGTGTTTTTGAAAACTTCGAGATCATTTTTCCAAATTTGAGCTGATTATATTTAATATTTCTTTTTTCACCTGCGGCATATAAAGGGCAAAGAATAACAAGGTTTGATTGTAAAAAAGATTTTGCAAACTCGGTTTTAAGTGACAAAACTCTAGAATATCTATGGGGCTCGAAAACACTTACAATTTTTCTATTCTTAAATGCATTTCGCACACCATTCAAAATTGAAATTATCTCAGTTGGATGGTGAGCATAGTCATCGTAAAAATCATTTTTATTTTTGGAAAAAATTTTCGTCATTCTTCTCTGAACACCGGAAAATTTTTTAAGAGATTTTTTTAAAATATTTTCTTTAATACCTAGGCTTAGACAAACAACTATTGCTGCTGTTGCGTTTAAAACATTATGCTTTCCTAATAAATTAAGGTAAATATTTTTTATATTTATATTTTTTTTCTCAATATCTTTAAAATTTAAATCAAAACAAGAATAATTGCTATAATAACGAATATTGGATATCTTATAGGTGGCATTTTCGCTTTCACCATAAGTAAGGATATTTTTATTTTTAATTTTGTGTAAAATTTTTTTTATATTTATATTGTCTATACAAACAATCGCTTTACCAGTTGGAGGTGTTTTTTCAATAAATTGAATAAATGAATCTTCTAGATTTTTATAATTTTTATAAAAATCGACATGCTCATAATCAATATTAGTGACTATAGAATAGTTTATTGGAAGTTTTAAAAAGCTTCCATCAGACTCGTCAGCCTCTAAAATTGCCCAATCTCCATTTCCTAATTTTGCATTACTTTTAAATGAGTTTATCACTCCACCATTAATTATGGTTGGATCTAATTTTTGATCGGTTAAAATTTTTGATACAAGAGATGTAGTAGTTGTCTTCCCGTGAGATCCTGTGATAATAATATTTTTTTTTAAAGAAACCACATCTGCTAACACTTCTGCCCTTGAATAAATTGGTATCTTTTTTTTTTTGGCATAAATAATTTCATTATTACTATTTTTAATAGCTGAAGATCTGACAATAATTGTTGAATTTTTAATATTTTTTTTTGAATGGCCAATAAAAACTTTAATTCCAGATTTTGAACAACTTACAGTATTCTTATTTTTAATTTGATCACTTCCTTGAATTTTAAATCCCAAATTCTTCATAATTTGTGCTAATCCGCTCATTCCTATTCCGCCGATTCCGACAAAATGAATTACCTCTTTCTGTCCCAAATTAATTTTTTTCATTTATTATTTTTTTAAGTGCTTCATCTATATTGTTGTAAACTTTTTTGTCAGAATATTGTCTTAGATTTTTTTTAATAATATCTAAAACTGATGAATTATTGTAGATATCTTCGAAAAGGTATAATAATTTACTTTCTAAATCTTTTTCCTCAATTAAAAAAGATAATTTTTTTTTTTGATAGTAAGTTGCATTTTTATGCTGATGATTATCTGCAGAAGATGGTAAAGGTACTGAGATGAAAGGTATATTTGCATTAGTCAATTCAGCTAAAATAGATGAACCGGATCTTGTAATTGCTAAATTAACTTTTGAAAAATACTCAGTCAGATTTTTTGTAAAGTTAAAAGTTTCAAATTCTAAATTATGTTTTTCATAAAATGCTTTTAAATATTTATTTTGACTAGGTAAGCAATGTTGGTAAACTTTTATTGAAATGTCTTTTTTTGCGCATTCTTTAAAAATTTTAGGAAGTTTTTCAGCAAAAATCTTTGCAGCTTGACTTCCTCCTAAAATAAGAAGATTGATTTTTTTTTGGGAGTTTTTTACTTCTCCACTTGAAAAATTAATTATTTCCTTACTTATAATATTTCCTACTTCAATAATTTTTTTACAATATTTTTCTGGAACTCCCTCTACATCTTTTACGGCAACTAAAATTTTGTCAGTGATAGGCATTAAATATTTATTTGCTTTTCCAATTATTAAATTATTCTCGTAAATAACAAACTTTATTCTTAAAATCCATGAGGCTACACATATTGGGAAAGAAGCATACCCTCCCATTCCAAATATTATTTTTGGCCTATTAAGAATTAAATACAAAGTAGAACTTGCGATTGAATATAAAATGAAAATAAGTGAAAAAAATAAACTAAAAATGTTTCTTGTAATTATTGGTGAAGATGGCAGTGTACTAATATCAAAATTTGGGTAATGTCTTAAAAATTTTTCACCTCTTTTATCAGTAATCATTTTAACTTCATAATTCTTTTCTTCTAAATGCTTTGCTAAATTACAACCTGGAAAAACATGCCCACCAGTACCGCCTACTGCAATTATAGTTTTTATCTTATTACTCATAAAGATAAGCTCTATTTTTAGTATAATTTAAGATTACACCAGCAAGTATTGCGCTGCCAATTAATGAAGAGCCTCCATAACTAAGAAAAGGTAAAGTCATTCCAGTCGTAGGAATTAAACTTGTATTTACGCCTATGTGTATAAAAGTCTGAAATATTAATAATGAAGCAAGACCGCAAAGTGAAATTTTTATAATTTGATCTTCTTGATTAACGCAATTTTTTACAATTCTGAATGAAATATAAAAAAATAAAAATATAATTGTTATTGAAACAATTGAACCATATTCTTCGGAAATAATAGCTATAATATAATCTGTGTGTGCTTCGGGAACGCTATCTTTTAAAATACCTTCGCCCATTCCTTTACCCTTTAAACCCCCGAGCTTAATTGCGTCCAAAGCTGAAGAGGATTGAAATTTATCACCTTTACCAGGATCTATAAATGATACTAAACGGTTAATAATATATCCAAATTTTTCTGGCATTAAATACAACAAAGAGCTAATTGATAAAAAAAAGATAGTAAAAAAAGTCAAAATATAAAACAAATTTACACCAGAAATAAATACCGTTGCTACCCAAGTTCCGATTAATAGAATTGATTGTCCAAGGTCAGGTTGGCCTATCAAAAGAATTATTACTGAGGACAATAACGCAAAACTTATTAAATATTTAATTTTGGGATTAAGAAATTTTTGAGAGGTTAGAATTTTTACTGATGTTAAAATAAAAAAAGGTTTTAAAATTTCAATTGGCTGAAGTCTAAACAAATAGAAATCCAACCATCTTTTTGCTCCTTTAACCTCAACTCCAATTATTGGAACGAAAGCTAATAAAACTAAAGATACTACAAAACAGGGTATTATAAATTTTTGTAATAAAGAAGTGTTTATTGCGGATATAAAAATCATAATAATTAAAGCTAAAAGAGTAAAAATTAAATGTTTAGAAAAAAAAAAATAGTAATCTTTATTTAAACGTTCTCCTGCGAGCGATGATGTAGAAGAAAATGAAAAAAAAAGTCCAAGTAGAAACAAAACAATGAAACAAAAAAAAATTTTTTTGTCCATATTCCTCCAGTAATTTAAAAGCTTAAGTTTATAAGTATTTTCCAACATAATATTTAATTAATTTTTTAAATTTTTCCCCCCTTTTTTCAAAATTAATAAATTGATCGTAAGATGCTGAAGCAGGGCTTAATAAAATTGTATTATGATTTTTTTTAAACATCTTTATATCTTTAAAAATTTGAATAATTGAATTTTTTAAATTTTTGGCAATAAAACAGCTTACTTGATTTTGAAGCACCCTTTTAAAAAATCCAATATTTTTTCCAACGATATATGATTTTACTATGTGTTTTTTTAAATCTTTTAAGTCAATTTCATCATTTTTTTTTGGTAATCCTCCAACGATCCAATAAATATTATTTGAATTTTTTAATGCCAATTTTGTTGCTTGAAAAGATGTTGCTTTTGAGTCATTAATAAAAAGACAATTTTTTCTTTTTAAGAAAATTTCATATCTATGCGGTAAACCTTTGAAAGAATTTAATGATTTAAAAAAAGAATTCTTTGATATTTTTAATATCATTGCTAATTCAAAAACGAAAGACATATTTTCATTATTCATTTCAGACTCTAGGTAAGAATTCTTTACATTGGACTTATGCTTTTGAAAAATTCTAATATTTGGTATAACTAATTTTCCAAGCAAATTTCTTTTTTTGAACTCTCTTTTCCATTTAGCATTTACAAATGAATACTGGTTTTTTTTTTGATGCTTAAATATTCTAAATTTAGAGTCGATATAGTTTTTCATATTCCCGTGCCAATCTAAATGATCGTTGGTGATATTAAGTAACATTGCGTAATCAGGTTTAATAAATTTTGAATGCGCGAGTTGAAATGATGAGGCTTCAATAATCAAGAAATCTCTCTTTTTTATGTTCAAATCAAGTGCAGGCGTTCCAATGTTTCCTCCTAAAAGAGTTTTGAAACCATTTTTTTTTAGAACGTGGTTAATAATTTTACATGTTGTTGATTTACCATTTGTGCCAGTTATTACCAGACATTTAGAATACTTTTTAAGTAAAAATATTAAGTCAATGTCTGTAATTATTTTTTTTTTATTTTTTTCTAATATTTTTTTATTTTTTGATTTCTTTATACTGATACCAGGACTTAAAACTATAAAATGTACTTTATTTATAGTTTTTTTTAAATTGAAAGATCTTTTTGTTTTTAAAAGATTTTTATTTTTATCATCCCAAACTTGATAGTTCTTAAAATTATTTTTTTTGAAAAAATCAACAACTGAGCGACCAGTCTGACCAAGTCCATAAACCAGAAACGATAGTTTCTTGAAATTTTCAATAGTGTCCATCTATTACCTTAGTTTTAATGTAGCTAAACCTACCAAAGCCAAAATTATAGCAATAATCCAAAAACGAATAACAATAGTAGACTCGGCCCACCCTTTTTTCTCAAAATGATGATGGATCGGTGCCATTTTGAAAATTCTTTTTCCAGTTAATTTAAACGATATCACTTGAATAATTACTGAGACTGTCTCTAGTACAAATAACCCACCAATTATTGCTAACACAATTTCATGTTTAACGATTATTGCAATAACCGCTAATGATCCTCCAAGAGAAAGTGATCCGGTATCACCCATAAATATTTTTGCTGGTGGGGCGTTATACCAAAGAAAACCCAAACATGAGCCAACTATTGATCCACAAAAAATTGAAAGTTCTCCTACATCTGGAATGTATTGTATTTGTAAGTACTCTGAAAAAATTATATTTCCTACTACGTAAGAAATTAATGTAAATGATAATGCAACTAACATTACAGGGACGGTTGCTAAACCGTCTAACCCGTCAGTTAAATTTACAGCGTTTGATGCTCCTATAATTACGAATAACCCAAAAGGAATAAAAAATAATCCCATTTGTATAATTATGTTTTTAAAAAATGGAAGATAAAGCTCGAATAAAAATTCATGATTAGAGTGCTTAATAAGTATAAATAAAGTTATAGAGCCAATAACAAGCTGCCCTATGAATTTATATCTTGATTTAAGACCGCTAGAATTATTAAACTTAATTTTTAATATATCGTCTAAAAATCCTAATCCCCCAAGACCCAACGAAACAAATAAAAGTATCCATACATAAATATTTTTTAAGTCTGCCCATAATAGTGTACCAGTAATTATCCCAATCAAAATTATCACACCGCCCATTGTTGGAGTACCAGATTTTTTTACGATATGATCGATAGGTCCGTCTTGCCTTATTGGACCCGTAATCATTTTTTCAGAAAAAATTTTTATTAAAGGCCCCCCAATTATGAAAACTACTAGCAATGAAGTCATCACAGATAAACCTGTTCTAAAAGTTAAATATTTAAATACGTTTAGAAATGAATATTGCTCTACCAAAGAAGTTAAAAAGTGAAATAACATTTAAAATCCTTTTATTATTCTTTTACTTAAATTATTTAATCCAGTCGCGTTAGATCCTTTGATCATCAAATAATCATTATTAGCTATAATATTTTTTAAAGCAAAATCCATATCTTCGTCTTGTTGTAAAATATTTCCTCGCTTGTATTTGTTGATTTTTTTGTAAGTAGCTAAAGTTTTATTTCCCTTTACAAAAACCTTATCTATATCAGAGTTGTTAATAACTGTTGATAAATTTTTATGTAATATTTCAGATTTTTTTCCTAATTCTAACATATCTCCTAAAATTAGATATTTTTTAAAGTTTTGTTTTTTTATTGAATTAAAATTATTTATAGCACTTTTGACTGAGAGTGGGTTAGCATTATAACTTTCATCTACTAGTTTAAAAGTTTTTTTGTAACGTTTTACTTTATATATTTTGCCTCTTCCCTCTGTTGGCTCATAATTTTTAAAATGTTTTATTATTTTTCTTAAGTCATAATTGAGTTCACTTAATAATGCTATTGAAGAGAGAACATTGTATATATTGATATTTTTAATTTCTATCTTAAAAATTTCATTTTTTACTTTAATAGTCATCAATTTATAATTTTTATTTTGTGACAATTTTCTCGGAAAATAATGAGATTTTCTGCTTAATCCAAAAGTAACAATTTTCAAATTTTTTTTGGTGGCTTTTTTTTCTAGATAGCTAAAATACTTATCATCTCGATTTAAAATAATTGTTCCATTTTTTTTTATGTTTTTTATAATTTCTCCTTTCGCATCAGCAATACCTCTTAAATTTTTAAAATTTTCTATGTGTGCTTCTCCAATATTTGTTATCACACCAATGTGTGGTTGAATAATTTTTGATAAAGTATTTATTTCGCCAGCCTTACTCATACCAATTTCAAAAATGCCATGATTATGTTTCGTGTTTAACTGAGACAAACTTAATGGTACACCAAGATGATTGTTGAAAGATTTAGGTGAGCAAATCGTTTCGCCAAAATTTTGTAATAGATCTTTTAGTAGATTTTTTAGAGAAGTTTTTCCTGCACTTCCTGTAATGCCAATAATTTTAGCTTTAGATAAATTTCTTTTTTGAATTGCAAATTCGTTTAAAAATTTTATTACATTATTTACTCGAATAACTTTCCTTTTAAATTTTTTGCTATTTTTTGAAGTGACAATATACTTTGCACCTTTTTTTAAAGCTTTTTTTATAAATTTAATTCCATCATTCTTTTTACCTTTAATCGTTAAAAACAGATTACCTTTTTTAATAGACCTTGTATCAATAGACAGACCATGAAAGTTTTCTACTCTTTTGATTTTTGTAATATTTTTGACAATTATCTTGTTGTTAATAAAGTTTTGATCTCTTTGTGAAATTTTTCTTCTCTTAATTTTTATTTTCTTAATTAATTGTTTATCTGATATGTAAATAATTTTATTTTTATAAATCTGCTTTTCTTCATGTCCCTTTCCAGCTACTAATACGATTTCGTTTGGTCCTGCATTTAAAATTGCGTTTTTTATTGCTTTAAATCTGTTACCAATATTAAAACAATTATCATTTCTAATATTCCTGATAATTTCATTTCTTATTTTGTTTGGATTTTCACTTCTAGGATTGTCGTCAGTTACATAAATTTTTTTACAAAATAAACTTGCTATTTTCCCCATTAAGGGTCTTTTTTTAAAATCTCTATTGCCACCGCATCCAAAGACTAATGATACATCTGTATTATAGGAAGTTTTGATTGCTTTTAAAGATTTTAATAGTGCGTCAGGTGTATGTGCAAAATCTACATAAACTTTTACATTATTTGGAAAAACTTTTATTAGCTCTAGCCTTCCATTAACATCTTTGATTTTATTAATCGCATTAAAAATTTTTTTTTCTTCTTTAATACAAGTTTTAGAAGCAGCAATAGCCATTGAAAGGTTTTTCAATTGAAAATCATGTAAATTTAATTTTTGTGAATTTTTGAGTCTGTTCTCAATTTTACTAATGTCAATTAAACTGAAATTTCTTTTTTTTGAAATTTTCTTTAAAAATGAAAACTCTTTAAGAGATTTATCAGAAATTATTTTACTTCTCTTATCTAAAATATTAGAAAATAAAAATAGTTTAGCTCTCAAATATTTTTTCATCGTTTTATGATAATCAAGATGGTCCTGGCTAAAATTTGTAAAGATACCCAGTTTAATTTTAAGATTATCAATTCTTCTTTGATCCAATGCATGGCTAGAGGTTTCGATTATAACATTGTCTATTTTATTTTTTTTTAATTTTTCAAGTGCCTGATGAAGTTCTATTGTGTCAGGAGAGGTCAAGTCAGTTTTAATAGTCTTACCTTTAAATTTTATACCAAGTGTACCAATTGATGCTACTGGAACATTATTAATATTTAAAATTTGATAAAATAAATCTGCTACAGAAGTTTTGCCATTGGTTCCGGTAACGGCAATTATATTATTTGGTTTTAATTCAAAAAATTTTGAACAAATTTGACTTAAATATTGTCTTATATTTCTAGTTTTAATTATTGGAATTGTTTTACTAGTAAAATTACAATTTTTATCACATACAATTGCTGAAGCTCCATTATTAATAGCCTCTTTTATATAATCCTCTCCATTTAGATTGAATCCTTTTACAGCAAAAAAAATAAAACCCTTTTTAACTTTTTTGCTATTTGTTGCAAGTCCAGTTATCTGTAAATTCTTTTTTTCTTTCGATGAAATGTTAATTAGTTTTTGAAACAACATGTTGATTATTAAAATCTTTATTATTTATGGCTAAAATTGGTCCAATTTTTTTTATAATTTTGCCGGTAATATAAACAGAATTCCAGCCGGCCTCATTACGCAAAGCTTTAACTTTCATACCTCTATAATCATAAATTAAATCTTTTGCTACCTGTGGATTCTCAAGCATAACTAATAATACAAATTTAGGTTTCTGTGCAGGAAAAATTGAGATAAATGTATTTAAATTATTATTTTTATCATCATAATTTTGAGAAGTGCCGGTTTTACCTCCTACAAAATAACCGTCAACATTAGCTAAACTTGCAGTGCCGTTATCGTCTGTAACAACTTTTCTTAAAATCTTATTTATGTTTTCGCTTGTTTCCTGAGAAAATAGTCTACCATAATTTTCAAACTTCTTTTTTATTAGGTTTGGTTTAATGATATTTCCTCCATTCGCTATCGAGGCATACACTGTAGCGGCTTGCAGAGGGGTTGTTGTGATACCGTGACCATAAGAAACAGTTTCTAATTTACATTTATTCCAATCAAATCGTATTGGATTTCCTACTTCCTCTAGTTGGATATCTGAATATTTTTGTAAATTAGAGTCATGAAGAAATTTTTCAAATTTTTCTTTTCCAATTTTTCTTGCAATTATTAATGTTCCGATATTGGAGGATCTTATTAAAATATCCTGTACAGATAAATTTTTTGGAAATTCTTTAATGTCGGAAATTTGATGTTTTGAACATTTAATCGATCTTGGAATATTTTTTATAATAGTTTCTGGTGTAACAAGATTATTCTCCAATGCTAAAGCAATGGTAAAGGTTTTAAAAATTGAACCCATTTCATAAACTCCCTTTGTAATTTTATTAATAAACTTTTTGTCTCTTACATCGCTTCTCTTATTTATATCAAAATCTGGAAGAGAAACTAAAGATATGATATCTCCATTTGCAACATCCATAAGTAACGCCCCACCACCAGAGGCATTAAAAGTTGTCAAAGCATTATTTAATTCTTTGCTAATTATATGTTGAATGTTTGTATCTAAAGTTAATACTAAGGGTTGATTTATAAACTCTTTTTTTTTTAGTTCTTTATCAAAATACTTTTCTACTCCAGAAATACCATAATTGTCATAATCAACTTGGCCAAGTATGTGACTAAATAAATTGCCATGAGTATAAATTCTTGACTGAAAAGGTTCAAAAATTATTCCTTTTTCACCTAAACCCCATAACTTTTCCTTATCAATTTGATTTATTCTTTTTTTTAAATAAAAATATTTACCTTCATTAAGCTTTTTCTCTAATTTTTGTATGGGTAAATTTGGAAAATTCAATCTTAATTTAATTAATAAATTTTCTTTATTATTTATTAATTTTGGATTGATAGCAGCGTGATAAGATTTTATATTTCTAGAAATTAAAGTCCCATTTTTATCTACAATATCTCTTCTTAAAAGATTAAACTTTTGAAATTTATTTTCTTGGTTTGATATTTCAATCTTATTTAAAGAGACGTGAATTATTCTTATAGTGAAAATTATGATCAACGATAAAAATAAAAAAAATAATAAATAAACTCTATCATGTGAGATATTATTTCTACTTTTTTTATTACCATGTTTGGATGTAGCTAAGTAGTCTTCAAAATAAAAACTAGTTTGATTTTTATTAAAGTTTTTATTTTTTTTGAATTTTTTTTTCATTTTTATATTCTTGAACAGCAAATTTATTCTTTAAGTTTATAAAACTTGAGAGTTCTAAAAAAATTTTGGAATAATCCATTGGAGAATAAACAACATTATCTAAATGTTCTATCTTTGACTCAATGATGAAGGGAGAAGTTAAATATGAAAAATCTAATTGGGACTCATTTAAATCTTTTTCCTTTAGATATATTATTTTACTCAATTGATAAGTTTTCTTTTCTAATTCTCTTGTTTGATTTTTAATTATTGAAGTTGTAATTAACAAAAGCGAAAAGATAATTATAGAAATAAAAAATTTGATCTTAAACATGTATTGCCTCTATATCTAAATATTTCGTAAATTTTTTAATAAGATTTGAGGGATAAAAAAACTTATTTTTACTTCTAGTGGCAATTCTTAATTTAGCAGATCGCGATGGATTATTCATCGACACTTCTTTCTTAGAAGGAACAATGATCTTATTAATATATTTTTCAAACAAAAAAGAATTATCGGTTTGTTGCTCTGGTAAATACCTTGAAGGATTTGATTTATTTTTTGAAAAGTTACTAAAAAAATATTTAACAATCTTATCCTCTATTGAGTGAAAACTTACCACTAAAATTTTACCCCCAGGTTTAAGAAACTTTGTGGCGTTAACGATCCCACTAACTAACTCTGATATTTCTTTATTTACGAATATTCTTAATGCTTGAAAAGTTTT
>MDTD01048349.1_pt1 | contig 25768 bp, 26 predicted proteins | sample 811221 | NCBI WGS metagenome assembly MDTD01 (sample SAMN05326646, study PRJNA326480) | marine metagenome | isolation source: seawater | place: Pacific Ocean: South West | collected 2011 | reverse complement strand
TCTGCTGAGAGCGGATCAGGCATCCTGGCATTCCCACTTGATGTAGGCCTTGGTGTCCGAGGCCCGTTTTTCGTCGATCTCGACCGGCACGGCGCTGACCAGGCGCAAAAGCGCGTCTTCGCCTGGAAAGACCCTGACCTTGACGGTGCGCCGCTTCAGTTCATCAGGCAGAGCGTTGCTGTTCCACCTCCTGAGCAAACTCTACGAGCGCACAAGCGTGATCATCACCACCAATCTCAGCTTCTCCGAATGGGCCCAGGTCTTCGGCGACGCGAAGATGACAACCGCGCTCTTGGACCGGCTCACTCGCCGCTGCCACATTCTGGAAACCGGCAACGACAGCTACCGCTTCAAGGCCAGTTCCGAGGCCGCCTAGAAGACAAGAAGGGAGACCGCTACATTGACCAGGTCATGAACAAAGACGCATACTGAGGACGGGTCAAGTCTCGGTGAAAATACCGGGTCACTTCTCAGCGGAAATCAACACCTTGGTACCTGATAGCCTTGGTAAAGGCGAACACGTCGCGGTGGCGGCAGGCGCGTTCTGGTACGCGCGGCTCAGACAGCCAGGTCCAGACCGGCAATCTCGTGGATAAGCCGCACGACCTCGGAAGCGCCATCGCCGTGCTTCAGGCTGGCAACCACGAAAGGGCGGCCTTGCCGGACCCGTGTCGCATCGCGGCGCATCACCTCGAGCGACGCACCGACATACGGCGCGAGATCCGACTTGTTGATCACGAGGATATCCGACCGCGTCAGCGCGGGCCCGCCCTTGCGCGGTATATCCTCGCCCCCCGCCACGTCGATCACATATACCGTAAGGTCGGCCAGTTCCGGGCTGAAGGTCGCCGACAGGTTGTCGCCGCCGGATTCGATCAGAACGATTTCCACGTCGGGATGGCGCCTCTGCATCTCCGCAACGGCGGCAAGGTTGATGCTGGCATCCTCGCGGATCGCCGTATGCGGGCAGCCGCCGGTCTCGACGCCGATCACCCGGTCCGATGGCAGGATCTGCATGCGCATCAGCGCCTCCGCGTCTTCCTGCGTGTAGATGTCATTGGTGATGATCCCGATCGAGAAATCATGCTTGAGCCGCTCGGCGAGGCGGGCGGTCAGCGTCGTCTTGCCCGCCCCCACCGGGCCACCGATGCCGATCCGCAAGGGGCCGTTCATTCCGGTCATGACTGGAATATCCTCGGTTGCTGGGTTTCATGGCGCATCGCGGCGATGTCGGAGAGAAAGCAATTGGAAAAGAGGTCGGCCTCGGTCGCATGTCCGCCCTCTTCGGCAAGCCGCGCGCAGAGCGGTGCCAGGCGCGCCAGCACGTGCTGCGCCTCGGTCTGTCCCAGCGGCATCAGGCGCTGCGCAGCAGCAACCAGGTTCGAGGCGAACGCCTGAAGGTAGAGCGCGATGACCGGCCGCAGAGGAAGGTTCAGCAAGCGCGCGGCTCGACCGAGTGCTAGGGGCAACAGAAGATCGGGCAGATCCAGCGACCAGATCTCGCGCGTGACCCGCGCAAAGGCCGCCCCCTGCTGTGCGGCCTCGCGCAGACGCTCGGCCGAGGGCGCATAGGCGCGTGCGGTGTGGTCGAGAGCGCCCAGCTCATCGCCCGGCGCGGCATGGGCCAGCGCGATGTACACCGCGTCGGACCGGCCCGAACCGTCGGTCAGGATGTCGGCAAGCCAGCCCTCCAGCGTCGGCGCGTCCCGCACCCAGCCCGCCGCGACCGCCGCCTCGACCCCGTGCGACCACGCGAACGCACCCGTGGGATAGGCCGGCGAGAGCCATTGCGTCAGGATCAGCAGGGCGGAATCAGTGGGCATGGGCGGTGGCACCGTGCTCATGCGTATGGGTCCGGCCATGACCGTAGGCGCCGCCTTCGGGGGCGAAGGGCAGCTCCGCCGCGCGCAGGGTGGCCCCCTGATGCTCGAGCATGTGGGCAATGACCGGGTCATTCTGGATCAGCAGCCGATCCGCCTCGATCTGGCAGGGCGTGTGCCGGTTGCCTATATGCCAGGCCAGCCGCGCAAGATTGTCGCCCGTCACCACCAGCACCTGCTCGGCCGCCGCGCGGATCATGACGCGCAGACCGTCCTCGGTCTCGAGCGCATCGCCATCGTCAAGCGAGGTGGTCTGCACAAGGTCGACAACAAAGGCGCGCCCGGTCTCGGTGCGCAGCCGCTTGCGGCGCAGGAAGCGCGCATCGTAATCCAGCGTGCAGATCTCGGCGGGGCCGGTCCAGTGGCCTTTGCGGTGCAGGGTGCGGGCGATGGGAAGATCGGTCATATCGGGGCCTCAGAAAAGGAAATAGCGTTGTGCCATGGGCAGGGTTTCGGCGGGTTGGCAGGTCAGCAATTCGCCGTCCGCGCGCACCTCGTAGGTTTCGGGGTTCACCTTGATATGCGGCGTGGCGTCGTTGAGGATCAGATCCTTCTTGCCGATGGTGCGGGTGTTCCTGACCGCCAGCGTCTGCTTTGCCAGCCCCAGCGATTTGCCGATGCCGTCCGCTTGCGCGGCCTCCGAGACAAAGACTACAGAAGACCGCTCCACGCTGCGCCCGAAGGCCCCGAACATGGGCCGCGAATAGACCGGCTGCGGCGTGGGGATCGAGGCGTTCGGATCGCCCATCTGCGCACAGGCAATGGTGCCGCCAAGCAGGACCATCTCGGGCTTCACCCCGAAAAAGGCCGGGTTCCACAGCACGAGATCCGCACGCTTGCCCACCTCGACCGAGCCGATCTCATGCGCGATGCCATGCGCGATCGCCGGGTTGATCGTGTATTTGGCGATATAGCGGCGCACGCGGAAATTGTCGTTGTCGCCGGTCTCCTCGGGCAGGCGCCCGCGCTGCTTGCGCATCTTGTCGGCGGTCTGCCAGGTGCGGATGATCACCTCACCCACCCGACCCATGGCCTGGCTGTCGCTGGCGATGATCGAGAACGCACCCATGTCGTGCAGGATGTCCTCTGCGGCGATGGTCTCGCGCCGGATCCGGCTTTCGGCGAAGGCCACATCCTCGGGGATAGACTTGTCGAGGTGGTGGCAGACCATGAGCATGTCCAGATGCTCCTCCAGCGTGTTGACGGTAAAGGGCCGCGTCGGGTTGGTCGAGGACGGGATCACATGCGCCTCGCCGCAGATCTTGATGATGTCTGGCGCATGGCCGCCGCCGGCACCCTCGGTATGGAAGGCGTGGATGGTGCGGCCCTTCATCGCGGCGACGGTGTTCTCGACAAAGCCCGATTCATTGAGCGTATCGGTGTGGATCATCACCTGCACGTCCATGTCGTCGGCGACGCTCAGGCAGCAGTCGATGGCGCCCGGCGTGGTGCCCCAATCCTCGTGCAGCTTGAGCGCGCAGGCCCCGGCCCTGACCTGCTCCTCCAGCGCGGCGGGCAGAGAGGCGTTGCCCTTGCCCGCGAAAGCAAGGTTCATCGGGAACGCATCCGCCGCCTGCAACATGCGCCCGATATGCCAGGGCCCCGGCGTGCAGGTGGTGGCCAGCGTGCCATGCGCAGGGCCGGTGCCGCCGCCCAGCATGGTGGTCACGCCCGAATGCAGCGCATCCTCGATCTGCTGCGGACAGATGAAATGAATATGGCTGTCAAAGCCGCCCGCGGTCAGGATGCGCCCCTCGCCCGCGATCGCCTCGGTGCCCGGGCCGATGATGATATCGACGCCCGGCTGCGTGTCGGGATTGCCCGCCTTGCCGATGGCCGCGATGCGCCCGTCCCTGAGGCCCACGTCGGCCTTGTAGACACCGCCGTGATCGACGATCAGCGCATTGGTGATGACGGTATCCACCGCCCCCTCGGCGCGGGTGACCTGGCTTTGCCCCATGCCGTCGCGGATCACCTTGCCGCCGCCGAACTTGACCTCCTCGCCGTAGGGGCCGGTCAGGTCGCGTTCGACTTCGATGATCAGATCCGTATCGGCAAGGCGCAGCCGGTCGCCGACCGTGGGGCCGAACATGGCGGCATAGGCGCTGCGGGAAATCCCGCGCGGCATCAGAGCGCCCCCATGATAACTTGGTTGAAGCCGTAGATGCGCCGCGCCCCCGCGACAGGGATCAACTGCACCTCGCGGCGTTGTCCCGGCTCGACCCGCACGGCACTGCCCGCGGCGATATCGAGCCGCCTGCCCCGCGCGGCGACGCGGTCGAACTCGAGCGCGCTGTTGGCCTCGGCAAAGTGGTAATGACTGCCCACCTGCACCGGCCGGTCGCCGGTATTGGCCACCATGAGCGTGATCGCCTCACGCCCCGCGTTGAGGGTGATCGTCCCCGGCGCGACGATGATCTCGCCGGGGATCATTTGCGCCCCCGGCCGAGCGCATAGCCGCAGCCAAGCGCGAGCGCGCCCACCACCAGCAGCCACAGCGCGTCGATGCCATGGGGGTGCAGATGCGGACCGGCATGGGCGAGGACGGGACCGGCGGCAGCGCCCAACGCCAGGGCGATCAGGAAACGGGACATGAGGGGGTTCCTTTCTTTCAGCGGATCGGGTTGTGGACGGTGACAAGCTTGGTGCCGTCGGGAAATGTTGCCTCGACCTGCACCTCGGGAATCATCTCGGGCACGCCCTCCATGCATTGTGCGCGGCTGATGACCTGCGCGCCTGCCTCCATCATGTCGGCCACGCTGCGCCCGTCGCGCGCGCCCTCGACCACCGCATCGGTGATCAGCGCGATCGCCTCGGGATGGTTCAGCAGCACGCCACGGGCCAGGCGCTTGCGGGCCACCTCGGCTGCCATGGCGATCAGCAGCTTGTCTTTCTCACGCGGAGTGAGGTTCATCGGTCACAGTCTCCAGGATGCAGGAAGGTTCGATTGGCTGAGCAGGTCCAGCACCGGCAAGAGATGCCGCCGCAGGACATGGCTGTCGCTGGCGATCAGGCGCAGGGCCAGAACATCCTGGCCAAGCAGGCTTGCCCCGCCCGTGTCGCCCAGTGCCGCGCGCACCCGGTCCAGGTGCGACGCGGCGTCGGGCGCCACGTAAAGCGCGCTCGCCATGGCCACGGCGCCGCCAGCGACCGCACCCCGCGCCAGCCGCGCGGCGATATCGCCGCCGAGCCGCACCGCGTCGCGGTAAAGCGGCCGGCCCGCGCGGTTGATCGCGATCCGGTCGCGGAAGCAGCCCTCGCGCAGCGTTTCGCCCATGGCGGTCCGGCCGAAAACAACCGGCTCCACCATCAGAAGCCGCCCGGTGGCGGCGAGATCGATCCGCAGGCTCCTCTCGATCGCACAGCCATTGTAGAGGATGAGCTCCTGCGGCAACCAGTGCAGGCAGGCGTCATCGCAGACGGTTGCCTGCGCCTGGATGCGCCCGGTCTCTCCGGGCTGCGCGCGATAGGCCCGCTCGGCGGCCTGCGTGGTCAGGCTGACATGGGTCGATGCTGCGACCCCGGCCTCGAGCGCGAAGCGGTCGCCCCCGGTCACCCCGCCAGCCGTGTTGATCAGGATCGCCTGCAACGTGCCCTGCGAACGTGGGAAAAGCACCTTGAATGCCCCGGACTGGCGCAAGCCCGCCAGCACGCTGCGCCCCTCGAACGCCTTGGAGGACAACTCGACAGCCCCCCTGGCGCGGGGTACAGCCGATTGGGCGATACGGAATTTCATGAGGGTGATGACCCGCCTCCACACATGTCAGAACTCGAAGCTACCGAGCATGTGACGGGGATTTCGGCCACAAGTGCTGCAACTGCACCGCCCACGATCCCGGCGAATGCCTCAATTTCGCGCGAAGCACGGGCTTTTCGCCCATTATCTAGCCATTTATCGGCAGGCAAATGGAAAACAGCACCCCTCCATTGATCGCCATGCTGCCATGCGGAATGGTTCCGATGCCCGCGTCCGTATCTGGAAACGATCCACGGCAATGGGGGGTGCGTGACGACCGTCTGACTTGGACCTCAAAACGGCCGCCACACTGAATGCAACAACAGTTGCGGGGCCGATGCTATGCCTTTGCGTTCGATGACGCAATCCGCCCGGCATACCCCGCGTGGAGATAAAATGATGAGACTCGACCCGAAAAACCTGATCGGCGCCACAACACTGAGCCTTATGGCGCTGCCTGTTGCGGCGCAGGACTGCCCTGTCAAAGTGGGCGTCCTGCACTCTCTCTCCGGCACTATGGCGATTTCCGAAACCACACTCAAAGACACGATGCTGATGCTGATCGACATGCAGAACGCAAAGGGCGGCGTTCTGGGCTGCCAGATCGAACCGGTCGTGGTTGACCCGGCCAGCGACTGGCCGCTCTTCGCCGAGAAGGCGCGCGAACTGCTGACCGTGCAGGAAGTCGACGTGATCTTCGGCAACTGGACCAGCGTCAGCCGCAAATCCGTCCTGCCGGTGATCGAGGAACTGAACGGCCTGCTGTTCTATCCAGTGCAATACGAGGGCGAGGAAAGCTCGAGAAACGTGTTCTACACCGGTGCCGCGCCCAACCAGCAGGCGATCCCGGCGACGGATTATTTCCTCGAGGAACTGGGCGTCGAGAAATTTGCGCTTCTGGGCACCGACTATGTCTATCCCCGCACCACCAACAACATTCTCGAAAGCTATCTGAAATCGAAGGGCATCGCCGCCGAGGATATCTTCGTGAACTACACGCCCTTCGGTCATTCCGACTGGGCCACCATCGTGGCCGATGTCGTGGCGCTCGGCGCCGATGGCAAGAAGGTCGGCGTGATCAGCACCATCAACGGCGACGCCAATATCGGCTTCTACAAGGAATTGGCCGCCGCCGGTGTCAGCGCCGATGACATCCCGGTGGTCGCCTTCTCGGTGGGCGAGGAAGAGCTTTCGGGCCTCGATACCTCGAACCTCGTGGGGCACCTGGCCGCCTGGAACTATTTCCAGTCCGCCGACACGCCCGCCAATGCCGAATGGATCGCCGCTTGGAAAGCAAGGATGGGCGAGGATCGCGTGACCAACGACCCGATGGAGGCGCACTACATCGGCTTCAACATGTGGGTGAACGCCGTGACCGAGGCGGGCACGACCGAGGTCGATGCGGTGCGCAGCGCGATGTATGGGCAGGAATTCCCCAACCTGACCGGCGGCACGGCGGTTATGCTGCCCAACCATCACCTGTCCAAGCCTGTCCTGATCGGCGAGATCACGGCGACCGGGCAGTTCGATATCATCAGCCAGACCGAGGAAGTGCCCGGCGATGCCTGGACGGATTTCCTGCCTGAATCGGCCGTGCTCACGTCGGACTGGAAGGATCTCGGTTGTGGCATGTACAACACCGAAACGAAAACCTGCGTCCAGATGACGTCGAACTACTGATCGCCGGGTTGATCGCTTCCTGCCGGGGGCGGACCGCTCCCGGCACCTTCCCTCCTTCATGACAGGCCGCGCTAATGCTTCGCGTTCTTCTTGCGTATCTTGCCCTGCTGTGGCTGCCCCAGGCGGCCAGCGCCCAAGACCTGCAGACCTTCCTGCAATCCCACCGGGAAGAGATCGCGAACCCGTCGCGCCAGTCGGTCGGTGCGGTGATCGACGATCTGATCGCCCTCAACCCTCCCGGCACGCCTTCTTTCCTGCAAGCCTGGCAGACCAAGGAGATCTGGATGCGCGCGCCCGATGGTCTCTTCTTCCTCGCAACCGAGACAGCGGATGACCTCTACACGCTGCGCGAAATCGCAACCGGGGCGGAAGCGGCCAGCGACGTGCCCGCCGCGACGCTGACCCAGATCAAGCCGAACGGCGGCGTCAGGGGCCTCATCGGCGAGGCGCTGGTGCGCTTCCATCTCTCGGACCATGAAATTGACCGGCGGCGCGAGGCGGTCGAGTCCATCGCACGCAGGCCGGACCCGTCGCAACTCGCCCCACTCGCCGCCGCGATCGAAAACGAACCCGACCCCGCCCTCAAGGCGCGCAAAGAGGAAGTTCTGGGCTTTCTCGAAGCACGTTTCGCAACGGACACCGAGACGCGCCGGCGCGCCATCGCGGCCATGGCCGACAGCCTCAGCATCGAGGCGCGCGCCGTGCTGAACCAGATCCTGACCAAGGAATTCGCCGTCGCGCCATCGCTGCCCGAAGACGCCAATATCGCCGCCATCCTGGTTCCCGGTGACGGACTCGACCGCGAGACCGCCTACAGGGCATTGGTGGATGCGGGTCTGGCGCAAGAACACATCACCCCCGAAATGCTCCGCGCACTGCTTGAGGCCAATATCGCGGAAGGCATGGTCGGTGGCGTTCCCATCGGGCAATTGGACCGGCAGGCAGCCCGTGACCGGGCCTACAAGGCGCTGGTGGCGATGGGCAAGGCCCCCAGGCGCGCGACCTCCGACGATATCGAGGCCGAGTTGAAGGCCCATGTCTTCTTCGAAGCCTACAAAGAGCCCGACAACAGCATCACCGAGGCCGCGCGCAAGGCCCTCGACCGCATCGAAACCCGCGTCGCCTTCAGCCAAGCCGCCGACCTCGCGCTCGACGGCATCTCGCTGGCCTCGATCTACTTCCTCGCCGCCATCGGCCTTGCCATCACCTTCGGCGTGATGGGCGTTATCAACATGGCGCATGGCGAGTTCATCATGATGGGCGCCTATACCGGCTATGTGGTGCAACTCTTCATCCCCGACTACACGCTCAGCCTCGTCGTGGCGCTGCCGCTGGCCTTCGCGGTCACCTTCGGGGCCGGGGTGGCGATGGAACGGCTGGTCATCCGCTGGCTCTATCACCGGCCGCTCGAGACCCTGCTGGCCACGTTCGGCATCTCGATCGCGCTTCAGCAACTGGCCAAGAACATCTTCGGCACGCAGGCGCGCCCCCTCACTTCTCCCGGCTGGCTCGACGGAGCCCTCGTGATGAACGACGTCATTCAGATCAGCTATATCCGGATCGCCATTTTCATTCTCGCGCTCATGTTCCTGGCCTTTCTGCTGGTGATCCTCAAACGCACGCGCCTCGGGCTCGAAGTGCGCGCGGTCACCCAGAACCCCCGGATGGCCGCCTCGATGGGCATCAACACCGACCGGATCAACATGCTCACCTTCGGGCTCGGCTCGGGAATCGCGGGAATCGCAGGCGTGGCCATCGGGCTCTATGCCAAGGTGACCTCGGAAATGGGCGCCGACTACATCGTGCAAAGCTTCATGACCGTGGTCGTCGGCGGCGTCGGCAATGTCTGGGGCACGCTCGCGGGCGCCACCCTGATCGGCTTCCTGCAAAAAGGGATCGAATGGGTCTACCCGTCCAACACCCTGGCGGCGCAAACCTACATGATTCTCTTCATCATCCTCTTCATCCAGTTCCGGCCCAAGGGCATCGTCGCCCTCAAGGGCCGCGCCGCCGGAGACTGAACCATGCCCTGCCCTTCATCCTGCCCGAAATATCCTGGGGGAGCGCGAGGGGGCAACGCCCCCTCGCCCCGGGCGACGCGCTGCGCGCGGCGCAATACCTCTTCCGATCGCGACGGGAACATCTCATGAGACGGTCCTTCATCTCCCGACACCCATCGGTGCTGTGGTTCATCCTCTGCCTCGCGCTCTTTACCCTCTTCGTCACCGTCCTCTCCGAGGCGGCGGGCGTGGGTTATCTCTCGACCTCGTTCATCAAGACCCTGGGCAAGACTCTCTGCCTCTGCCTCGTGGCCATCGCCATGGATGTGGTCTGGGGCTATTGCGGCATCCTGAGCCTCGGGCATTTCGCCTTTTTCGGCATAGGCGGCTATGCCATCGGCATGTGGCTGATGCATGCCCGCACCGAAGCGCTCGTCGTCGAAAGCATGAGCGGCAGCGTCATCCCCCCCACCGAGGCCGAGATCGCCGCGGCGATCGCCAACCAGATCTTCGGCGTGGTGGGCGCGGCCGAGTTTCCCGCCATCTGGGCCTTCTCCCACAGCCTGCCCCTGCAACTGCTGATGGTCGTGCTGGTGCCCGGCCTTCTGGCGCTCGTCTTCGGCTGGCTCGCCTTTCGCAGCCGGGTGACAGGGGTGTACCTCTCGATCCTGACACAGGCGATGACGCTGGCGCTCTCGCTCTATCTCTTCCAGAACGACAGCGGCCTGCGCGGCAACAACGGCCTGTCCGGCCTGCAGAACATCCCCGGATACGAGGACACGGAGCAGTCTTTGATCTCGTTGGGCTTCTTCTGGGCCTCGGCGGCGGCTCTCGCGGCAGGCTATATCCTGCTTGCCTGGGTCGTCTCGGGCAAGATGGGCAGCGTCATCCGCGGCATCCGCGATGACGAGGTGCGCGTGCGTTTTCTCGGCTACGACGTGGAAAGCTACAAGCTCTTCGTCTTCACCCTGACGGCGGTCATCGCCGGTATCGCGGGCGCGCTCTACTATCCGCAGGCCGGTATCATCAACCCCGCCGAGATCGCCCCGATCGCCTCGGTCTACCTCGCGGTCTGGGTCGCCATAGGCGGGCGCGGGCGTCTCTACGGCGCGGTAATCGGCGCGGCCTTCGTGTCACTCGTGGCGAGCTGGTTCACCGGCGGCGGGGCGCCCCCGATCTACCTCGGCTTCTATACCATCCAGTGGACGGATTGGTGGCTGGTAATGCTCGGCATCAGTTTCGTTGCCGTCACCCTGTTCTTTCCCAAGGGGATCGGCGGCCTTTTCGATCTGCTCGTCGGGGTACGCGCGCCTTGGCGGATCGGCGATTACGGCCCCGACGAGGGCGCCTTGCGGCAGGAGGAGGGACGCGAATGAGAACCCTTCTCGAACTCTCCGGCGTTTCGGTTTCCTTCGACGGCTTCAAGGCGATCAACAACCTGTCCTTTCAGATCGGCGAAACCGAGTTGCGCGCCGTGATCGGCCCAAACGGCGCGGGCAAGACCACGTTCATGGACATCATCACCGGCAAGACCAAGCCCAATAGCGGGCGCGTGACCTGGGGCGAGGCGGGTATTTCGCTGCTGGGTCTCTCCGAAAGTCGCATCGCGCGTGAAGGCATCGGCCGCAAGTTCCAGAAACCCACCGTCTTCGAGGCGCAGACCGTGGGCGAGAACCTCGCCATGGCCCTCAGGAACCCGCGCGGCCCGCTCGCAGTGCTGCTCTATCGCGCGCCCCCCGAGGCGCAAGCCCGGATCGAGGAGATCGCCTCCCGAATCGGCCTTGAGGACAGCCTCGCCCGCCCGGCCAGCGAGCTCAGCCACGGGCAGAAGCAATGGCTGGAAATCGGCATGCTCCTGGCGCAGGAACCGCGCCTGCTGCTGGTCGATGAACCGGCTGCCGGCATGACCCCGGCGGAACGCGAGAAAACCACCGCGATGCTCGTCGAGGCCGCCCGGACCCGTGCGGTGGTGGTGGTCGAACATGACATGGAATTCGTCCGGCGGCTGAACTGCAAGGTAACCGTGCTGAACGAGGGATCGGTTCTGGCCGAGGGCTCACTCGATCATGTCACCCGAAACGAGCAGGTGATCGATGTCTATCTGGGGCGCTGAACGATGCTGACACTTGAAAACCTGACCCTGCATTACGGGCATTCGCAGATCCTCTTCGATGTCTCGCTCACCGCGCATGCCGGCGCGATCACTTGCGTGTTGGGCACCAACGGCGTCGGCAAGACCAGCCTGCTCAAGGCGATTTCGGGCACCCATCCCCGCTCGGGCGGCACGATGCAGCTGGGTGGGGTGGCCATGCCTGCGAACATCCCCGCGCATGTGCTTGCGCGCATGGGGGTGGGGTATGTTCCGCAGGGGCGCGACATCTTCCCGCTGATGAGCGTGCGCGAGAATCTTGAGACCGGGTATGCCTGCCTTGAGCGTGCCGACCGGCGTGTCCCGGACGAGATACTCGAGCTTTTCCCGGTGCTCAACGAGATGAAGGCGCGCCGGGGTGGCGACCTTTCGGGCGGCCAGCAACAACAGCTCGCCATCGCCCGCGCGCTGGTCGCCAAACCCCGGCTGCTGCTGCTCGACGAACCCACCGAGGGCATCCAGCCCAACATCATCACCCAGATCGGCGAAGTCATCTCCTACCTGCGCGACCGCGGCGACATGGCGATCATCCTTGTCGAGCAGTTCTTCGATTTCGCCTATCGCCTCGGCGATCATTTCGTCACGCTCGAACGTGGCCACGTCACACACAACGCCCCGCGCAGCGGCACGGATCGCGATGCCCTGCTCAGGAAAGTGTCCGTCTGATCAGGCGAGATCGTCTCTGTTGAATCGCCCCGGTTTTACCGGAGACCTATGCAAGTCAGACGGTTGGGGGCATTGCGCTGGGCATTCGGGTACTGGCGCGAAGGTAGAGATGGGGTGGATATCAGGCCCATCCCCTCCGCCAGAAGCGCTAGGCCGGCAGGAATCCTCGGCGGAGGACGCGCATGGGTGCGGAGCGCGGTTCCTGTTCGATCACCGGCAGGCATCCCACGCCAAACCGGCGCGCGAGGTTCATTTCCTTGCCGATCGGTTCCCCTGCTCGGGCGAGGGGGACGCATCTGGAACGGCCACCCGTTGCCTTATCGCAAGGGGCGATGTCGCGGGCGGGTCGCCGCCGGTGACACGGCGGCGATGCCGGGGTGAGGATCAGGCGACCGGAGCGCGCTGCGCGGCGGCAAGTTCCGCGCGCAGGTTGTCCTCCTGCTCCTGCGAGAGCGACGTCTTCAGGATGCGCGGGCGGAATTCCTCGGTCTCGCGATCACCTTGTCCGGCGTGGCCTTGGCCACGAGCAGGAACAGCGCCGAGGTGCCCGGCTTGATGGTCTCGCCCAGTTCGCGGATGAAGTCGTCGTTGATGCCGAAATCGGACATCCGGCCGCTGAGCGCGCCCATGGCCGCCCCGGCAAGCCCGCCGAGCGCGAAGCCCGCCAGCGGGTTGAGCATCAGAAGGCCCGCGAGGGTCGCTTTCGTGGCTCATCCCCCGGCCGGATGCGGGCCGTAGCCATAGATCGGATCAAGCCGTTCTGCCACCAGCGCGTCGATCGCGGCGATCTGGGCATCGTCGAAATAATCGCGGTAGCCGCCCACCTTGGCGCGGCGCACCTTGTAGCTGTCGGGATTGTCCTGGTCGCGCGGGGCCATGCGCCCGCCCGAGAGGCGAAAGGCCTGTTCGGCCTCCTTCTTCTTCATGTTCTCGTAAGAGGCGAAATCGACCGCCTCCTGCACTTGACTCGCGTCGGCGGGGATTTCCAGAAACCGCGCCACGCGCGTCATCGCCTCATGCGGGTCGGCGCGCATGTCCTCGTAGCGCAGCAGTTCCAGCGCGCGGACCTTGGGCATTTCCCGCGCCCAGAGGTTCATGAAGGCGATCACCTTGGGCAGACCGCCGCCCTCATGCATGACGAAATCGAAGATCGGGCTCTCGTCGCCGTCGGGCAGGTAATCGTTGAGCGCCTTCTTGCCCGGCCGCATCCGGTAGCGCCACTGAAAGAACTGCGACACCGCCACATCGCGCGGATCGCGCATCAGCAGAAGCACCCTCTTGTCGTAGAAATCGGCCTTCGTCCCGGTATTGCCGGTATAGTCGCCGATGTAATTGTCATGGGTGAAGAACAGACGCGGGATGCGGCGGTCCATGTTATGGAAATTGTCGAAGCCGATGAGGATGTCCTCGGGCAGGGAATGGACCTGCTGATAGAGCCGCGAGAGCATCACCCGCAGCCATGTCCGCCCGCTCTTGCCGTAGGAGACAACGACCGCATCGGCGCGTTTGAGGCGTGTGAAATGCTGGTAGCCGCGCAAGCGGCGCTCGGCGCGCAGCCGTTCCTCCGCGCTTGCGCCCGCGAGGGTGAGGCGCAGGTCCAGCAGGCGGCGCGCGGCCTTGCGCCAGACGACCTTGCTGGCCTCGGGCAGGGTGGCGCGCAACAGGCGGATCGTGTCGCTCATTTTGCCATCACTTCCTTTTCATGAACTGCGTGGTGGACATGAATGTGCCCATTGAGGGTTTATCATCTCGTATCCGAGAAGTTCGAAATCCCGCTCATATATCCGATTGATCTTCTCGATCCGCTCGGCATTCCCAGTAATGTCCTCGATGGATATCACCTGATTGCTTGTGTTGTGCCGTTCTTTTGCGTCAAATCGAAGGCCGTAATGTTGCTCGAAATACCGTGAAAAATCGTACATTTCCTCAACCTTAAAGACCCTGTCCACGAGGAATGTTCCAGTGTCGTTCATCAGCCAATCCGTGATTGGGTTAGCAAGTGAAAGATTGGGCAAATTGTATAAGCCTATAGGCGGCCGCAATCGGATATCATCCAAAAAACGATCAAAACAGTGTTCATTCGTAAGATCACGTTGGTTGAGATAATTGTAAAGCGAAGCCACTCTCGCATATGGGTTGCGGGCAAACGCGAACTTGAAAGCCCGACTGTTAAAATCCTGGCTGACGAATCCGGCCTCGAGAAGAGAAAGGTAGTGCTGATGTCCAAACGTGACGGCACCGCGGTTCACAAACGACATTGCCTGTTTTGCTGTCTTGAGCTTTTTCATCCCGAGCCGGTCACTGAGAAAGGTGAATATGCTGGTCCCCGCCGCCTTTGGTACCCAGATAAAGACGAGGTCTGGGTTGCCGGAGGTTTTTCTGTCAACGGTTGCCTTTGAAAAACGCTTGACCATCGAGCCCACGCGGCCGAGCATCCCACCGTTGCCTGAATCTCTATTGTGATGTTTCTTGATCATGGTCTTACCGTCTCCGTCCTGCATCGCTCGCCTTGCTCGGTCTCTTACCAATCCATCCAAGATTGATGGTTTTACGAGAAATGTCATTTATCGCGTTCTTTCGATTCGGTCTCCAGCTCTTAGTTGGCACCCGGAAGGCCCAACACGGCTAGAACCCGCGGCCCGAAGAGTCGCTCGCCGCAGGGGCTGAAATGGTCCACGTCCCAGAAGGTCAGGCAATCGTCCTGCACCAGAGTATCGGTGTCGAAAGCCAGCGCATCGAAGAGCGATATGTAGCGATATGCGATCTTGCCTGCGGCCTGCGCCTCTAGCACCTGATCGAGCTGCGCAAACCGCGCCAGAGACACCGGATTGAAACGGAGCCGGTCGGGGGCATAATTGTCGGGATTGCTCAGATCCACGCGCGCTTCGGCAAAGGGGCCGAGCCAGACAACGTCGAGCCCTTCCGGCAACCGCGCCAGATAGCGCGCTGTGGCATCGATGTCATCTTGGGCGATGCGCAGGGCCGCGTCCGGGAGAAAGGCAGCGTCGCTATCGCCCTCGCCCCGGTGATCGTGCAGGTAATGCGAGCCGGAGACGTGAAAGATGACCCGCTCTATCGCGTCTCTATGCGCTGCGAAGAAATCCACTGCCCTCTCGTAGGAGCATTTGGGCTTGGGCTCATATGGGCGGCATCCACCCCGGTTCAGCGCCACACGAAACGGGGTATCATCAGCTGACCGCAGCGCACCGTAGATGTTCCCCGCGTGGGAGTCCCCTAAAATGAACAGGGCTTTCCCGTATCTTTCGGCGCAGCTTTCGAAGCGTGCGACGAAACGGTCGTCGAGCACTTCGGCACGGAAGCGACAACCGTCATCGGCCACGAGCGACCGGGTTGCCTGCGGGCTGAATCTCTCGAAGTTGGCACGGGTCTCGGCGTCGAGCCGGTGCTCGAGATAGAAGGCGCGGAAGCCGTCGCTCCGCTGCCCCGCAAGCCCCAGCCCGCCGAGAAGCGCCATCGCCAGCGCCGCCGTGCCGAAGAGGCGGCGCGCGGGCAGTGCCTGCATCCGGCGGATCGGGCGCTCCACATGGTGCCAGCTCAGCCAGGCCAGCCCGAAGGCGAGCGCGCAAACGCCGAGCATGAGCGCCACATCCTCGCGCCCGGTGCCGATCCGGGCAAAGACCAGCAGGGGCACATGCCAGAGGTAGAGCGAATAGCTGACCAGCCCGACGAAGACCATCGGGCGCAGGCTCAGGAGCCGCCCGGCCAGGCTCTGCGGCGTGGCGCAAAGCACCACCAGAACGGCCCCAAGGACCGGCGGCACCGCCGCAAGCCCCGGAAAGCGCGTCTCTCGGTCATAGGCAACCACCGCGAAGAGGATAAATCCCAGCCCCGGAAGCGCGCCATGCCGCAGCCGCCCGTTTGCGCGCAGCGCCTGCCCCCGCGGCGTGGCGAGCCAGAAGGCCGCCAGCGCCCCGGCCATCAGCTCCCAGAGCCGTGTCTGAAGCATGAAGAAGGCGCGATCAGACTTGCCCTGCGCGATGTCCCATTGCGCGAGCGCCAGGCTCAGGCCCGCCAGTGCGGCCAGAATGGCCACCTGCCGCCGCGCACCCAACCGCCAGGTGAGCAGCACCAGCGCGGGAAAGACGAGGTAGAACTGTTCCTCGACCGCCAGGCTCCAGGTGTGCAAAAGCGGCTTGACCTCGGCGGCGGTGGCGAAATAGCCGCTGACATCGTAGAAGAAGACATTGGCCAGAAACAGCGTCGCGGCAATGACGCTGCCGGCGAATTCTTCCATGCCCTTGGGGCCCATCACCGCGAAGGCGATGGGATAGCAGGCCGCCATCATCACGAAAAGCGCCGGAAAGATCCGCCGGATGCGGCGCGCGTAGAAATTCGTGAGCGAGAAACGCCCCGCGCGCCGCTCGGCCAGGATGATCGAGGTGATGAGATAACCCGAGATGACGAAGAACACGTCCACCCCGACAAAGCCGCCCGAGACCCAGGACAGCCCCGCATGATAGAGCACCACCGGCACGATCGCCACGGCGCGCAGCCCGTCGATCTCGGGCCGGTATGAGAGGGGATGTTCACTCATCTGTGCGGATCGCAGCGCGGTCAGGCCATCCGCTCCACGGTCTGATATTCCTTGCGCCGGTTCCTGGCGAAACCGAACTTCTTGCGCCGTCCGGTCTTGGTCGAGGTGACAAGCCGATAGGAGATATCGGTGTGACGCATGGCCACGGCGTGAAACAGGCCCGCCCACCAGGCGGGCTCGCGGATGGTGCAATGCACGTTCTCGCCATTGGGCAGGAATTTCACCGCCGGGTAGCAGGCGACATTGGCATAGACGAATTTCGTGGCATAGGAAAACATCTCGTCCACGATCCAGGGCACGTCGGGGGCGGTGATGTGTTCGAGCACGTCGGTGCAGATCACCCCGTCAAAGCGGTTCTCGGGCAACGCCTTGAAGGGCTCGTGGCCCGGATCGTAACAGCGGATCTCGCGCACGCCCCAATAGCTTTCGATGCTGGGCACGGTCTCGCCCGTGCGCAGCGTGATGTCGCGCCGCTCGTAGCCCGCGCCCTTGCCCGCGCCGTAATCGAGGATGGTCTCGGCTTTGGTGCGTTCGATCATCTCCCGGATGCCCGGCGCGTGCTGAATGAGCATCTTGCCCGAAAAGGTCTCTTCGCCGGATTTCTTCGACGCGGTTTCGCCCTCTTCGTGCAGCCGCTCGTACATGGCGACCATGTCGCGGTATTCGGGGCTCGGGTTGTCGCGGCCATAGCAGCTCATCGCTCTCGTCCTCGGCGGTTGCTGGAATCTCTGCGCCGCGCATAGCCGGTCTTGGCACCGGTTTCGACCGGAAATTTCCCCCCTCGGCGCGGGGACAGCCGTCATTCACCGCGACATGAACACGCAAGGCCCGCCTCCGAACGGCGAAACGCCGCGCGAGCGATCACGCGGCGTCCCGCTGTCTCGTCGCCGGAATTACTCCGAGAAGGTCGCCAGATAGGCGGCCACGTCCTCGGCACCCTTGCGCAGCTTGAAGGTCATCTTGGAGCGGCTGCCCAGGAATTCGTTCGGATCGGTGGCGTAGGCGGCGAGGGTTTCCTCGGTCCAGACCTCGCCGGCGTCATGCTTGGCCTTGAGCCCGTCGGAATATTTGAAGCCTTCGACGCTGCCCATCGTGCGGCCGATCACACCGTAGAGATTGGGGCCGACCTTGCCGCCCCTGACGATCACCTCGGAGGGGGATTGGATCATGTGGCAGGCCTTGCACTGGTTGAAGACCTTTTCGCCAGCTGCGGCATCGCCCTCGGCGACGGCGGGCATCGAAAGCGCAAGCAGGGCGGCGGTGGTGGTGAGCAGGGTTTTCATGCGGTCTCTCTCTTGGATGGCGTAATCTGTCTGGTGAACGATGCACAGGACACTAGCCCGCCCTGCCCGACATGCAAGACCCGAGCTACGACGGCGGCGCAACAGTGTCGTGAAACGCGGCCGAGAAGGTCCGTTGCAGCGCGGCGTCGAGATCCTGCATCGTCACGGGCAGGCCAAGATCGACAAGGCTCGTCACCCCATGCCCGGCCAGGCCGCAGGGCACGATCCCGCTGAAATGCTCCAGATCCGGCTCCACGTTGATCGACAGACCGTGAAAGCTGATCCACTTGCGCAGGCGAATGCCGATGGCGGCGATCTTGTCCTCCTGCGGGGTGCCATCCGCCGCGAGCGCCCTGTCGTCCCGCGCGATCCAGACGCCGACACGGCCGGGGCGCACCTCGCCGCGCAGGTTGAACTCGGCAAGCGTGGCGATCACCCAGGTCTCGAGCCGGCGCACGAAGAGCCGCACGTCGCGCCCGCGCCGGCCCACATCCAGCATCACATAGACAACACGCTGGCCGGGACCGTGATAGGTGTATTGCCCGCCACGCCGCGCCTCATGGACCTCGAACCGGTCCGGATCAAGCAGATCGGCCGGATCGGCCGAGGTGCCGGCGGTGTAGAGAGGGGGGTGTTCGAGCAGCCAGATCGCCTCGGCTGCCTGCCCGGCGGCGATTCGCGCCACGCGCGCCTCCATCGCCGCCACGGCCTCGGGCCAGGGCGTGAGACCGGCGGAATGGTGCCATTCCACGCCATCCTGATCGGTTGCGAAGGGCGATTCGAGCATCTTGGCGTGACTCGCAGGCGCGTTTGGGCAAAACTCGTGCTATGCTGGGAGCAGGTCCCGGGTTGTCTGATTAAGGGAGAAGAATGATGGTTTCAAAGCGATTTGTCATGGCGGCGCTGATGATGAGCGTCGCGGCCCTGCCGGGGACACGCGCGGCGGCGGATTTTGCCGACGGGCTCGTGGGCGGCCTTGTCGGCGGCGCGGTGAGCGGCATCATCGTCAACGAAAGCGCCAAGGCACGCGAGCGGAAGCGCACGACCACCACGCGCACCTATCGCGCGCCCACCGTCTCGAGCCAGCAGGTGCGCGAGGAGCAGGCCGCGCTCAACTATTTCGGCTTTCCCGCGGGCACGCCCGACGGGGTGCGCGGGCGCAATACCCGCAACGCGGCCGCGCAGTATCAGGCGCATATGGGCTTTCCGGCAACCGGCTATCTGACGGATTACGAGCATCAGTTCCTGGTCTCCTCCTACTACCGGGCGCAATCGGGCGGCGCGGCCACCGCACAGCTCATCGCGCAAAGGGGCCAGGGGACGCGCGGCCTGCTGCATGCCTATCGGGACGAGGCGGCGGGCCTGCCGCCGACCTATGCCGCCACGCCCGTGCCGCAGGCGCAATCGCCGGTGATGGCGGCGATCCCGCAGGCCGCCCAGGTGCAGCCGCCCGCGGCCGCCGTGCCCGCGGCCGGTCAGGCCCCGGCGGCGGGCGCGCTGCCCAATCTCATGGCTTCGGGCGGCGACGGGCCATCGCTCGCCTCGCATTGCAACCAGGTGAGCCTTGTGACCAACTCGAACGGCGGCTTCGTGACCGCAGCCTCGCTGCAGGATGCGCGCTTTGCGCTGAACGAGCAGTTCTGCCTTGCCCGCACCTATGCCATCGCCGAGGGCGAGACCATGGCCGCCTCGCTCAAGGGGATCACGCCGGACCAGCTCGAGGAGCAGTGCCGTGCCTTCGGCCCCGCCATGCGAGATCATGTCGCCGCCCTTTCGCTCAAGGAGCGCGACGAGGTGCTCGAGGGAGTGCGCGGCTTCGTGCTCCAGACCGGGCAGTCGCCCGCGCAGCTTGCGGGCACGGCCAAGGTTTGCCTCTCGGTCGGCTACCGGATCGACAACATGACCGTGGCGCTCGGATCGGGCCTGCTGCTGACCGCGCTTGGCGAGGAAGCCTATGGCGAACTGATGGGCCACCACCTCAACGAAGGCTTCGGCACCACGCGGCGGCCCGATCTGGCGCAGGCCTGGTTCCGCGCGGCGGTCGAGGCGGTGGAGAAAGGCGCGACGCCGGTCTTTGCCCCCGGCAATGACGGGCGCAACGCGCTCTTGCGCCGCGCCGTCTTCGGCGAGGGTCCGGCCGAGGGCGCCACGGTTCAGCCCGCCGCGACCCTGCCGACCTTCAAGCTCGACTGAGGGCGCGCGAGGGTTGCAAAAAATCCCGAAGGGGCATGCGATTTGCCCCTTCACAATCTTCGGCACATTGCTTATACGGCGCGGCACCTACCGGGCACGTGCGGTCGTGGCGGAATTGGTAGACGCGCAGCGTTGAGGTCGCTGTGGGGTAACTCCCGTGGAAGTTCGAGTCTTCTCGACCGCACCATTCTCACGATGCCTGACGGGTCGTTCCGAAATCGTTGCCATGATAGGCACCTGTTTCGCGGCCCTCTCGGCTTGCCCATGCCGGGGCCGGTCCACGCTTCATATCGCGGCGGAATTTGCCCTCTACCCAAAACCTTGGGGCTGCCCTATAGTCGCTGTGATCGACAGGGCACAAGACCCATGATCCGAGAGGCAGAGACCAGAGGGGGAACGGCCGATGCGCTGCCCGTTTTGCGGAAACATCGACACGCAGGTGAAGGATTCGCGCCCGGCGGAGGAACATGTGTCGATCCGGCGGCGGCGGTTCTGTCCGGCCTGCGGCGGGCGGTTCACCACCTATGAGCGCGTGCAGCTGCGCGATCTGGTGGTGGTGAAATCGAACGGGCGGCGCGAGGAGTTCGACCGCGACAAGCTCGAACGCTCGGTGCGCATAGCCCTCCAGAAGCGCCCCATCGATCCCGAGCGGATCGAGCAGATGATCTCCGGCATCGTGCGCCGGCTCGAGAGCATGGGCGATACCGACATTCCCTCCAAGGTGATCGGCGAGATCGTGATGGAGACGCTCGCGCGGATCGACACCGTGGCCTATGTCCGCTTCGCCAGCGTTTACAAGAACTTCCAGGAAGCCGACGATTTCGATCGCTTCGTGAGCGAGCTGCGCCCGGACGAGGGCGCGGCGGCGCAAGACTGAGCGCGTGACCGAGGTGGACCGCCGCTTCATGGCGCTTGCCCTGTCGCTCGGGCGGCGCGGCATGGGCCAATGCGCGCCCAACCCGGCCGTGGGCTGCGTCATCGTGCGGGAGGGCCGGATCGTCGGGCGCGGCGCGACCGCCCCAGGGGGGCGGCCCCATGCGGAAACGCAGGCGCTCGCCCAGGCGGGCGCGGCGGCGCGCGGGGCCACGGCCTATGTCACGCTGGAGCCCTGCGCCCATCACGGGGCCACCCCGCCCTGTGCCGAGGCGCTGATCGCGGCGGGGGTGGCGCGGGTGGTGGCAACCTTCGACGACACCGATCCGCGGGTTTCGGGCCGCGGCTTTGCCATGCTGCGCGCGGCGGGCATCGCCGTCACCACGGGCGTTCTGGCCGAGGAGGCGGCGCGCGACCATGCGGGGTTCCTCATCCGCAACGAGGTGGGCCGCCCGCTGGTCACGCTCAAGCTCGCGGCGAGTTTCGACGGGCGGATCGCCACCGCCTCGGGCCACAGCCGATGGATCACGGGGGCCGAGGCGCGCCGCACCGTTCACGCGATGCGCGCGCGCCATGACGCGGTGATGGTGGGGGCGGGCACGGCGCGCGCCGACGATCCGATGCTGACCGTGCGCGGCATGGGCGTGGCCCGCCAGCCGGTGCGCGTGGTGGTCTCGCGCCGGCTCGACCTGCCGCTGATGTCACAGCTTGCGCGCAGCGCGCGCGAGGTTCCGCTCTGGCTGTGTCACGGGGCGGAGGTGGATGAGGCGCTGGTGGCGGCGTGGCGCGAGGTGGGCGCGCGGCTCGTGCCCTGCGCGGTGACGGGGGGGCAGGTCGATCCGGCCGCGCTTCTCCAGGCGCTCGGCGCGGCGGGGCTCACGCGGGTCTTCTGCGAGGGGGGCGGCGCGCTGGCGGCCTCGCTGCTCGCGGCGGGGCTGGTGGACGAGCTGGTGGGCTTTACCGCCGGGCTTGCCATCGGGGCCGAGGGCCTGCCCGCCATCGGTGCGCTCGGGCTGGCGCGGCTCGAGGAGGCACAGCGGTTCGAACTCATGGAGGCGCGCGCGCTCGGGCCGGATGTGATGCACCGCTGGGTGCGGGCGGGCTGAGCCCGGCTCAGCCCCCTGCCCTGCCCGCAAGGCGCGCACGCACCTCTGTCATGAAATCCTCGCCGCGCCGCTCGAAATTGTCATACTGGTCGAAACTCGCGGCGGCGGGCGCAAGCAGCACCACCTCGCCCGGCTGCGCCTCTTCCACTGCGCGGTCCACCGCGCGGGCCATGGTGGTGCATGTCTCTGCCTCCACCCCGCCAAGGCCCATGGCGAATTGCGCGGCCTCGCGCCCGATCACATAGGCCTTGACGACATGCGGCAGGCCCGGCGCAAGGGCCGAAAGCCCGCCCTCCTTCTCCAGCCCGCCGCAGATCCAGCGGATGCGCTCGAAGGCCAGAAGCGCCTTGAGCGCGCTGTCCACGTTGGTGGCCTTGCTGTCGTTGACGAAGCGCACGCCGCCCGCCTCGGCCACGAGCTGCGAGCGGTGCGGCAGGCCGGTGAAGCTGGCCAGGCCCGCCTCGATGGCGCGGGGCGCAAGGCCGAGCGCGCGGCAGGCGGCATAGGCGGCGCAGGCGTTCTGATGGTTGTGGCTGCCCGGCAGGCCGGGCATCGGGCGCAGGTCGATCGCGGCAACCTGGCGGCCCTTGCGGTATTCGCTGAGAAACCCCTTGCGCGCGAAGACCGCCCAGCCGGGGCCTGAAAGCCTGGCACTCGCCGAGACGCGGATCACCCGGTCGTCGCCCGGCCCCTCGGAAAGCTGACCGGCGAGAAAGCGGCCCTCGGCCTCGTCCACGCCGATCACAGCGCGGTCCGGCCCGCCCTCGGCAAAAAGCCGCCGCTTGGCCGCGAAATACCCGCCAAGCCCGCCATGCCGGTCCAGATGATCGGGCGAAAGATTGGTGAAGACGGCGATATCGGGGGTGAGCGCGCGGGCCAGTTCGGTCTGGTAGCTGGAAAGCTCCAGCACCACCACCCCGCCCTCGCCCGGCGGATCGAGATCGAGCACGCCGCGCCCGATATTTCCCGCAAGCTGAACGGGCTGGCCCGCCTGCGTGAGGATGTGATGGATGAGCGCCGAGGTGGTGGACTTGCCGTTAGAGCCGGTGACGGCGATGACCTTCGGCGGCCGGTCGAGCCCGTCCCAGTCCGGCGTGGCGAGCGAGCGGAAGAAGAGACCGATATCGTTGTCCACCGGCACCCCCGCCGCCAGCGCGGCGGCGATCACGGGATGGGGCGCGGGGTAGAGATGCGGGATGCCGGGGCTGGTGACAAGGGTGGCGATGCCGTCGAGCGCGCCTGCGCGGGAGAGATCGGCGACGGTGAGGCCCTCGGCCTCGGCCCGTGCCCGGCTCTCGGGGTTGTCGTCCCAGACCACCACCGCCGCCCCGCCCTCAAGAAGTGCGCGCGCCGCCGAGAGGCCCGAGCGCCCGAGGCCCAGAACCGCCACGCGCTGCCCGGCCATGCCCCGCACCCTGATCATCGCGCCCCGCCCTTTCCCGTGAATTTCGCCGCGCGAGAGTGCCCCGGCGGCGCGGCGCGCGCAAGCAGGTTGACGGGGAACGGCGCGGGGCGCGATGCGCGGCTTGCCCGAGCGTCCGCCCGAGGCCGGACGCGCCCGCGCCTCACCGCAGTTTCAGCGTCGCCAGCCCGATGATCGCGAGGATAAGCGCGATGATCCAGAAGCGGATCACGATCTGCGGCTCGGCCCAGCCCTTCTTTTCGTAATGGTGATGGATCGGGGCCATGAGAAAGACCCGCTTGCCGGTGCGCTTGAAATAGATCACCTGCACGATCACAGAGAGCGCCTCGGCCACGAAAAGCCCGCCGACGATGCCGAGCACGAGCTCGTGCTTGGTGGCAACCGCGATGGCCCCGAGCGCGCCCCCCAGAGCGAGCGAGCCGGTATCGCCCATGAAGACGGCGGCAGGGGGCGCGTTATACCACAGGAAGCCGAGGCCCCCCCCCACGAGCCCCGCCACGAAGACAAGGATCTCGCCGGTGCCGGGGACGTAATGCAGGCCGAGATATTCGGTGAAGTCGGTGCGCCCCACCGTATAGGCGATGATCCCGAGCGCCGCAGAGGCGATCATCACCGGCATGATGGCCAGCCCGTCGAGCCCGTCGGTGAGGTTGACCGCATTGGCCGCGCCCACGATCACGAACATCGCGAATGGGATGAAGAAGATGCCGAGGTTCACCAGCACGTCCTTGAACACCGGCAGGGCAAGCTGGTTCTGCAACGCCTCGGGATGGTTGCAGACCGCCCAGAGCGCGGCCACCAGCGCGATGGCGAAGCCGAGAAGCAGCCGCACGCGGCCCGGCACGCCCTTGACATTGCCCTTGGAGACCTTGGCGAAATCGTCGGCAAACCCGATGAGCGCGAAGCCCAGGGTGACGAAGAGCACCAGCCAGACGAACGGGTTGTCGAGCCGCGCCCAGAACAGCGTCGAGGTGACCAGCGCCCCCACGATGAGAAGCCCGCCCATCGTGGGCGTGCCGGCCTTGACGAAATGCGTCTCGGGCCCGTCGGCGCGGATCGGCTGGCCCTTGCCCTGCCGGCGGCGCAGCACGTTGATGAGCGGCGGGCCGAATATGAAGCCGAAGACCAGCGCGGTCAGGAACGCCCCGCCCGCGCGGAAGGTGATGTAGCGGAAGAGGTTGAAGATGTCGCCCCCGTCCGAAAACTGTGTCAGCCAGTAGAGCATTACTCGCGTTCCTCTTCCACGCCCCGGGCCGTGCGGCGCAGGGCCCTGACCAGAAGGCTGACGCGGCTCCCCTTGGAGCCCTTGACGAGCACCACGTCGCCCGCGTCGATCAGGCGGTGCGCCTCGGCCGCGAGCGCCTCGGCGGTCTCCACGTGACGCCCCCGCTTGCGCTCGGGCAGCGCCTTCCAGAGCGCGCGCATCCGGGGGCCCACGCAATGCACCTCGTCCACCGCCTGCATCGCGGGCAGATCGGCAAGCGCCGCGTGCCGCGCCGCCTCGGTCGCGCCCAGTTCCAGCATGTCGCCCAGGATGGCGATGCGCCGCCCGCGAGAGACGCGGCCCACATCGTCGCGCGGCGCGCTTGCGGCCAGCACCTCGAGCGCGGCGGCCATGGATTCGGGATTGGCGTTGAAGGCGTCGTCGATGAGGTCGATGCTCATGCCGTCGGCGGCCAGGTCGAGCACCAGCCGCTCGCGCGTGCCGCGCCCCTCCGGCGGCGACCAGGCGGCAAGATCCGCGATGGCCACGGCCCGGTCCAGGCCGAGAAGCCGCACCACCGCCAGCACCGCCAGCCCGTTCATGGCGAAATGCCGTCCCGTCGCGCCGATCTTGTAAAGCAGCGGCGTGCGCCAGGCGCGGGCATGGGCCACGGTCGCCCCGTCATGCAGATCGACCGACAGGAGGCGGTGATGCGCGCCGCGCGCCGTGCCGAAGCCGATCACGCGCGCGGCGTGGCGCAGGGCCTTGGCGCGCAGGATCGGGGCGGTGGCGATGTCCGTGTGGTAGAGCGCGATGCCGCCCGGCTCGAGCCCCTCGAAGATCGACGCCTTTTCATGGGCGATGCCCTCGAGGCTCTCGAACGCCGCGAGATGGGCGGCGGCGACGGTGGTGACGATGGCGATGTGAGGCCGGGCCATGCGCGACAGCGGCGCGATCTCGCCGGGGGCGTTCATGCCGATCTCGATGACGGCGAATTCGGTATCGGCGGGCATCCGCGCC
>MDTD01201050.1_pt1 | contig 25778 bp, 27 predicted proteins | sample 811221 | NCBI WGS metagenome assembly MDTD01 (sample SAMN05326646, study PRJNA326480) | marine metagenome | isolation source: seawater | place: Pacific Ocean: South West | collected 2011 | reverse complement strand
TTTTCCATCGGGTAAAACTGCATAAACTGATAAAAGCAGCTTTATATTACAAGTGTGAATTATCCTACCTATAAAAATTTCAGACTTGGGGGTAAAATCAACTAATCCTGGGTCATAGAGAAAATGAAATTCTCCACTTATTTTGTCTTTAACACAAAGACCATTCATAAGCTCCTGTTCCACACAAAACACACTGAGCCTGCTACGAGATAGATCTTCTACTAATTCTCGACAAACCTTATCAGTTGTAACCTTAAGAGCATCTTGCTCCTTTTTGGAAATAGCAAGTTTGGAACTATCAATAAGATCTGAACCAGAAGTATTTAAAAAGTCAATAAAAGGTAAAGCTTCAGCTAGTTCAAGATCATTTTTTAATTCTTCCATTGTTAGTGCAAGAGGCGCTAAAAATATTAACCATTCCATAAGGAGCTGGCATCCTATATTTGAATTAAGCATCTCCTCAAACGTATGCTGATCGTAGTCTAGTAAAAGACGAAACTGATCAACAGAGTTGTTACAAAACTCTCTAAACTCTTCGGTATCTAGTAAGCTCGAACCAAGCTCTACAGTTTGACCCAATAACTCACTGAGAATTTCATATCTTTCTATACTTTCTGGTAAAAAAGTATTTTGTGCGCAACAAAATTTGAAGCGTTTACCAGAACCACATGGACACAATGTATTTTCTTTTATCTTCATAGCTAAAATAAATGAATTAAAAGGTATTGTAACACTGTCTATATTTGCTAAATATGTCAAGAGTTGAATTTGAATTCTTTTCTCGGTAAAATCTGCAATTCCAAAATAACAAGGAGATCCAATAATTATGTGCGAAAAACCAGTGATCAGAGTAGCGGTAGCAGTCATTCGTGATGAAGGAAGATTCATAATAGCCAGAAGAGATGAAAAAGGGAAACTGGCGAGTCAATGGGAATTACCAGGTGGATCAGTACATGAAGGAGTTTCATTGGAGGAAGGCCTCAAAGACCACCTTGCCAAGCGCTTCAATCTTGATGTGGTCGTAGGAGATAAATTAGGCACCTCAAATTATGATTACGACTTTGGCACCGTTCAGTTAACTGCATTCTATGTAGAATGTATCTCTAAGAAATTAAAACTATCTCAGCACCTTGCCTATCGATGGATTCGTCTGAACATGCTGAAAGATTTTGAAATTGTTCACTCTGCGATGCCCATCATTGAGCTTTTAAAACAGCAAATGAATTAGGTATTAGGCCGATAAGAGAGCAAATGCGCTCTCTTATCACCTTCTTTTTACTTCATTTAATAAGTAACTCCCCAATAGCTTGGGAATTTAGAAGTCCCCAGTTTACCCCAAATTGGGTGGCAACGGATTATCGTTCAGAAACCACTCTGAGGAAGAATGAACTCAGGACAAAACCCTCAGACACCACCACGCTGACACGCATAGGGCATCTCTACATTCTTCGCGGGCACTTAAAGCAGGCACATCGCTACATACGTTTGGCCTCCCTAAAAGGCGCGGACGATCCATTTTTCTTATTAAGTAAAGGTTTACTTCACAGTGCGTTGAAGGAAAATAAAGTAGCTGAAACGTTCCTATTCAAGGCACTATTGAAGAGTCGTCAAGAAAGCCCTGAATACTTTTTTTACTTTGCTGATCACTTATCTCGGGTAGGTGATCCGATTAAATCGATTCATTGGTTACAGCTGGGCTTGAAATTGTACCCTTCACAACCGCAATTACTTACATTACTGGCTTGGAATTTCCTATCAGTTTCTAATTGGAACCGAGCTGAAGTTGCATTGATAAAAGCCAGGCAGGTGTACCCCCAATATGATCATTACATATCATTCAATTTAGCCAAAATGTATGCAGTACTTGGTAATTGGGACGCATCTATCTACAACTTAAGACGAGCTGTATTGAAAGGTTATCGAGACCACTATAAGATTAAGTTAGATCAGGCTTTTAAGCCTTTAATAGATCACCCACAATTTATATTGCTTATCAATCAAGCTCAGAAAAATGAAGAGCAATTTCTTAACCATAATCGCTTTACCAAGATATAAAAATCATCTATAAGCAAAAAGGGTCGTCAGTGTTGACGACCCTACCAATTTTTACTGGAACTATTAGTGTATTCTAAATTCTAAACCATGTTCGAGTTTAGGATCTTTGATCGGCACCAAATTAGCCCCTTTAAGCTCATTATTAAAGAAGAACATTACAAAACCTGCGGCAAACATTAGAAATCCAAGATCATACCACTGAAAACTAGTCTCTGGGTATGCAGGGACTATTACCCAATATAAATCAAAGATGTGCGCTGCAAGTAACCAATAAGCCATTAAGAGCAATCTTTTAGGGTTAGTCTTCTGATTTCTAGACAATAATGCAAAGAAAGGAATCACAAAATGAAAAAGAATTAAAAGCCAACTAGCTGTTGCCCAGCCACCTTCGTAACGATGCAAAAACCACATAGTCTCTTCATACAGATTTGCATACCAGATCAACATGAATTGACTAAATGCTATATAAGCCCAAAATACATTGAAAGCAAACATCATCAACCCAAGTGAATAATATGTATCTTTTTTCATATGACCATGCAAAAATCCACCTTGATGCAACTTAATAACCAGTATTGTCATAATGGAAGCAGCAGACACTAGGGTACCTGCAAAATAATAAATCCCGAACATCGTTGAAAACCAATGAGGTTCTAAACTCATCATGTAGTAAATCGCTGCGATAGTCAGTGTACCTGCAAACACCAGCATAAATGGTGCCGACACTAATACATTACGTTGTGTGTATTTCTGATCTCCATCTATATCTTGTGCCCTCGAGTTCGATCGAAACCACCACAGAAACATGATCCATATAAGCAAACAGCCAATATTTAATACGTAGAACCAAGATTTGCTTAAAAAAGGCCTTTTACCTTCAACTATGGGGTCTGGCTCGTGGTGGCCACCGTGACCACCATAAGAACCTTCATTGTGAGCCTTATCCTTAGATTTTTCTGAGTATTTATCTTTCTTGGAGTGTGAATGTTCCTCATTTTCAGCATGCTTATGACCATGAGCTTCATCATGATGATCATGAGCTTCCGCATGATGAGCATGATGAGGGATCCAATGAGAGTATAAATGATCCATGCCACCCATAAAAATTGGTATAGCCAAAAATGCAACAGGAACCAAAAGACCTGCTATTCCTTCGGTCACTCGACGAATTGGAACACTCCAATAAGCTCCAACCAAGTACTCTAACGCTAGATAAAATAGCGCACCAAGGCTCAAACTTAGCAAAAACATAAACATCACAAGATATGCATGCCAGAAATGTTTAATATCCAAGGTAGCGCCTATCGCCATTACTAGGCCGCCTATTACAAGAAAACCGATTCCAAATACACCCAGGCTTTTAGACAAAGGACTTCTCTTCCATCCATGTGATGCAGTTTGTACACTCATTGTAAGTCACTCTCTTTCGCGTCTTTAGCTCTTTGTAGCGCTCTCACATAATGAACAACTGACCAACGCTCATCAGCCAAAATCTGCTTAGCGTAACCAGGCATTACGTTTTGCCCTTCACTAATTACATGATAGATTCTGCCATCTGGCCATTCTTTCAATTTGGAAGAATGCAAACTTGGGGGCTTAAGTCCCTTCCCAGCTGCCCTTGTTACGACGCTACCATCACCATCTCCATAAGTCCCATGGCAAGCCGTACAATAAATGTTATATAGCTTTTTACCCTGATTGAGGACTACTTCACTTTGATCTGCAGGATTCACCAGGAACTGACCTGCCCCTTCGGGATTACCTTTGTACTCATATGGCATGTAGCCTCGCGCCACTGTCCCCTCAACCGGCAACTGCATAGTCCTACCATCAGCAAAAAATGTGCTTTTATGCTGAGGTTTAACTTGGTCTGTATAGTCCAACCAGAGAAACATCCATGAATAGAGAAGCTTGTTGTACACAAGATAAGTTTTTGTACCAACTCCGATGATCACACCACCGAGAAGCCCTAAGAAAATTATAGAGGAAAAGAAAGAGGGTGGACGTCTGTATGGTTCATAGATAGTAACCACAGACTGTCCGCCTTGCTCCAATAAAAATTCTCGAACTTTTGGCTCGTCGAAATTGGCATCCTTTGCTTCTATACACAAACCAAATCGATTACAACTCACTGCCTTCATGTATTCAGTATCATGCAAGGGATGACCATTGGCGGGCAAACCGCAGAAGACAGCAATCATGGCTGCTACCGTACTCAAAGCTGCAAGAAGTACTGTTACTTCAAACATAACTGGAACAAAAGCAGGTAGAGAAAATAAAGGTTTTCCACCAATTACAAATGGATACCTTTCAAGCCAATAGGGCAAAAACAATTGCTTAGCACCAAAACCACTCAATGAATCACCCGAAACATACCATTGAAAAAATAATGCAAAGCTAAATCCAAATAACCCGAAAGCAAGAGTTACATAAGGAAGCTTTGTTCCTGGAAGGTTCATGGCATGGTCCATGCCGTGCACTGGATACGGAGTATGAACATCGAAGTCCTTATAACCGGCCTCAACAGTTTTTTCGGCAGCATGTATAATTTGGTCTGGAGTATCAAATAATGCAACTACAGAATCGACTTTTTTACTCATGATCACCTCCATGGTGAGAAGGCTGCGCACCATCTGCAACCGCTTTGAGTTCAGCCATCGAAACAACCGGCATAAATCTTGTAAATAGAATTAACCCCGTGAAGAAAAACCCGAAACTCCCGATATACAAGCCAGCGTCCCATATCGTAGGTGTAAAGTAAGCCCAGCTACCTGGGATATAATCTCTGTGCAAAGACGTAACTGTAATCACAAATCTTTCAAACCACATTCCGATGTTAGTAGTAATTGATACAACAAATAAGATTGGTATTGAGTTTCGAGCACGTTTAGACCAGAACACCTGTGGAATTACTACATTACAGATGATCATCGTCCAATATGCCCATGCATAAGGGCCAAAAGCCCTGTTAATAAAAACGTATTGTTCCGCTTCCACACCTGAGTACCATGCTATGAAGAACTCCATACCGTAGGCATAACCGACCATCAACCCTGTAGCCATTAAAACCTTTGCCATACGCTCCATGTGGAGCATAGTAATAATGTGCTCAATTTTATATATGATCCTAACCACAATCAAAACAGTTATCACCATTGCGAAGCCTGAAAAAATTGCACCTGCTACGAAATACGGTGGGAAAATAGTTGTATGCCACCCCGGAATTATAGATACCGCAAAGTCAAAACTCACAATTGAATGCACGGACAACACAAGCGGCGTACAAAGACCCGCTAATATCAGATAGGCTCTTTCGTAATGCTGCCAATGCCGATTGGAAAATCTCCAACCCAAACTGAATAGGGTATAAATAAACTTTTTCAGGCGAGTTGTCGTCCTATCCCTCATAGATGCAAAGTCAGGTATTAAACCTACATACCAAAATGTAAGAGATACAGTAAAATAGGTGCTGACAGCAAAAACATCCCAAAGTAAGGGAGATCTAAAATTGACCCATAGCGCCCTTTCATTAGGATACGGTAATAAATAATGAGCGAGCCATGGACGACCCGTATGCAATAGTGGAAATAATAGCGCGGTAATCACAGCAAAAATTGTCATAGCCTCTGCAAATCTAGCTATACCATTCCTCCAAGGCTGGCGCATCAAAAATAATATTGCCGAGATTAGAGTCCCTGCATGTCCAATACCTACCCAGAATACAAAATTTACGATGGGCCAACCCCAATTGACTGGGTTGTTATTACCCCAAACTCCAGTTCCATCCGCCATTAGCTTAGCCACCGAAATTACGAATATACCTAATCCGGTTAAACTGATAGCGAGTGCTATAAAAAATTCTCGATGATGCGGCCTCTCCATAGGAGCTGCAATAACATCATCGATTTCTTTGAGAGTATGTGGCCCCTCAATAAGTGGTCGAGGCCTACTGAAATCTAAACTCACGACCTTGCCTCCTCATTCTTATTACGGATTCTAGCCATGTAAGTGATGTTAGGCTTCACATTTAATTCTTCCATGACTTTGTACTCGAGTTCATGCTCCATGTAACGAGAAACCTCACTATTGGGGTCGTTAAGGTCTCCAAATTTGATTGCATTAGAAGGGCAGCCCTCTTGGCAAGCAGTAACTACATCAGAACCCTTAAATTGACGCTTTTCCCGCTTAGCTTCTGATCTAGCGTCCATTATACGTTGCACGCACCAAGTACACTTTTCCATGACCCCTCGTGATCTGACCGATACTTCAGGGTTATGGGCCAAGGATGCAACTTTTGTTTCTTGATGACTGTCTCTGAAGTGACGACGATAATTAAGAAAATTAAATCTACGAACCTTATAAGGGCAATTGTTAGCACAATATCTTGTTCCAACGCAGCGATTGTATGCCATACCATTAAGACCATCGGGCGTATGCACTGTGGCCGCCACAGGGCATACATTCTCGCAAGGGGCATTATCACAGTGTTGACACATCATAGGCTGAATACTTACTTCAGGTTCTTCGGCCGTACCAGAATAGTATCTATCAATTCGCATCCAGTGCATTTCTCGATTATTCTTAACCTGCTCTTTACCCACAACTGGTATGTTATTTTCGACATTGCAGGCCACAATACAATCCATACAACCCATGCATTGATTAAGGTCAACCGCCATTCCCCATTTGATTTCTTTGTATTCATGCTCTTCAACGTAAATACTCTTCACATACTTACGCTTTTTCTTCATTTCTTTTTTCAGCCATTTGGGATCTTTTTTGTGATCCTCTAGATCCTTTTCAAAAATTATTTTGCGACGCTTATGAGCGTCTACCGTCATTTCTTTTAGCATCGCGGGCACATCATCCTGAAATGCCCAATGTGCTTGAGTGGAAACTACCTCATAAGTACCAAAATGCTTACTTACCGAAGCATCAGAGAAAACAAATTGGCCCAACTCATTAGACCCTAATAACACATTAACGTTATGACCTACATCCGAGCCAACGGTACCTCCGTTGACTCTGCCATAACCCAGCTCCACTGTAACCGTATTTTCTGCCGTCCCCGGTTGTATAAAAACAGGCAACTTCACCTTACGACCATCGACGACAATATTTAGGTAATCATTTGCCTCCACTTTTAGAGCGGCGGCAGTAGCTTTGCTAATTGCAGCATAATTATCCCAAACCACTTTTGACACTGGATGTGGGACCTCCTGTAACCAACCATTATTTGCATGCCTACCATCAACAACGTGATAACTTGAGCTGAGGCGCACAGCAAAGCTGTTCTCTTTCGGCGCAGCAAACTTTTGCTTAGCAACACTCACAAAAGCTAAAGGATTAAATTGCCAGTTCGGGCGCCTCACGGAAAGCTTCACAGAGCCGTCATGCAGCGAGGAATTCCAGAACATTGAGAACTGCTGAGAACTTCTAAATTGCGGATATACGTTTTTTTGCCAATATGCCTTCAAAAATTTATGGTATGCGTCCTCTGAGTACTTACCTTGAACCCATGATAGAAATATATGTTCCCACTGGCGAGTTCCCTCTTCCGATTCACGACCCCCATACAATGGCCTGATGACAGGTTGCCTAAGGTTATAAATACCAACTCTTTTGTGCGAGTCGCCCCAAGATTCTAGATAATGATGAATTGGGAGTACCAGATCTGAGACTATAGAAGTCTCATTTTCTATTAGTGTCATAGCAATTTTCATGGGCACTTTCTTCAATGCTGCGGCATAATCGTAGCCAGATGGCAAATGATATATAGGATTAGTACCAACATGAAAAATCACATCTATTTCACCCGCTTTCATTGCATTTGTTAACTTAACAATCTCCTCGGAGTCAGCAACACCAGTAGGACCAAAATCATAACCTTTGCTCCACAAATTCCTGACACCTACCACCTCATTTAGGAAGTTGACTACTACATGAAGATCTTTGCTATGATGCTCTCCCGCGAAAAGAACAGATTTACCCTGATTCGCAATCAAATCAGACACCAACCCCTTCAAAACCTTCACATCTAGGGAGAACTTATTCGCAAATGAATCAAGATCATGCCCTGCTAAAGCCTGCTTAATTGCCACATCACTAGCAAAATCACCAATACGACGCTTCACGACTAACTCGTTAGCTAAAGCAAGTACGAAACCCAAAATAGCATCCGGTCTTAATCTTAAACGGTGATCAGCATTCATACCTGTTAAACTAAGGCCTCCCTCAATCGAGTACAGTCTGTTGAAATTATCCAATTTGAATGAATCTCTGCGATTAGCCATCTGTGGCCCAAATTCTGATTTGTGTCGACCCTTGCCCAAAAAGTCAGAATCAATATCCACTAAAATTTCTGCAGCTTCAAGATTGATAACTGGCCGACCTTTACCCTTATAAGACTGTGTCCAAGCCTTGTTAGCAGCGGGAGAATGCAATGGATCATATTTAACAACGATCGTATTTGCATATTTGTTTTGGAAATTTGATATAAGCTCTTGGGCAGTTGGAGAACTGTCTGCAGGCATTACGACAGCAAGTTTTTTACGATTTTTTACAGCTGCATCCAGTGCCTTCTTGACCTCAGCATCAATTTCAGTCCATTTAGCAGCAGTGGCCGATCCGTCCTTCCTTCTGTAAGGCCCACGCAAGCGATCGGGGTCGTACAAACTCAAAATACTAGCTTGGGCATCCGAAGCCAAACACTGAACAACTGGATGATCTGGATTCCCATTAATCTTGATTGGACGACCTTCGCGAGTCTTCACTAAAACTGGTACAGAACCATAGCTTTCATCCGTTGTCGTAGCGTAGTAATTGGGTCGACCTATTGTGATCTCTTCGGGTTTTTTATTATAAGGTATAACGACACCTTGATCTCGATAATCAGAGCATCCAACGCCAGCAAATGCTGCGGAGGCGCCCATTAATCCCAAAAACTTTCGCCGATCAACGGCTGTCATTTTTTCAAGATCTAGCTCGTCAAAAGTACCATCTACGAATTCCCGGGAATTCTCTTCGCTAATTTTACCGGAACTTTGACGATGAAGTTCCTCAAAACTTCTCCAATAGTTAGGTTCTTTAGCCATTTTACCCTCTCTTCTCTCGACGAACAGCCTGAGGATGCAAACTTACTTGAATCTCGGGTTCTTGTTTCTTACCAGAAAATACAGACCTAATACTCAAGCCAGACAAAACAGTTGTCACGGCACCGGCCAGTACTCCATAAAAATTTCGTCGCTTTATATTTTTAGAATTTGTTTTGGTCACTTTCTCATTATTCATGCTCTCTCCCCTCATCGGTGGCATGCTGTACAATGCTGTGGGCCCTGATGTTTTCGTATTACTCCGTGATCAGTAACCTCTGTGTGTGATTCTCTATGACAATCCAAACAATGACCCATAGTTAGTTTCTTATTTTTATAGACCACATCCATCTCATTTACATTCCCGTGACAGCTTGAACAATCTACACCCTTATTAATATGCACAGAATGATTGAAGTAGACGTGATCTGGCTGTCGATGGATACGGGCCCATTCCAAAGGCTTTCCACTCTCATAATAGTCCGTTAGCTTTTTTATCTCACGACTTTCCGTCTTTACTACACTATGACAATTCATACATGTATCCACCGATGGTATGTTTGAGTGCCTTGACTTCTCAACCCCAGAGTGGCAATAACGGCAGTCTAGCCCCATCTCGCCCGAATGCAGTTTGTGCGAAAAATTAATGGGCTGCTCAGGCCCATAGCCTATCAAGTTCCGCTCGTCAAAAGAATAAAAGAAGGTCGTGAAATAACTGATCAGCACGACTAATATGACGATAGGAAGACGGACTTTGATATTATAATCTAGCATTGCTTTGTCCATGCTTTTATCCCTTCACAAGTATCCAAACAAACTCCAGCGCGGAGCGAGTCCAAGGCCAGTTGAACTTCGGGCGATTATATTATTAAAATATATGGTAGTAAACCTAAAATATAAAGCTGAACATACAAAAAAATGCCATTCAAATTTAATGAACAGTTATTCTATTGTGAGAACCCGTACCAGAGCTGGTTTCCAATATTGTACTAACTAGACATCGCTTAAACAAGTAACCAACAATATTCATAAACTGATTGTAAAAATCTCTTAATTCTAGGTGTAGAAAGTAAGCAAATTAACGCAAAAGAATACTGTTATGAAAATTAATCTTGCTGAAATACGCCCTAATTAAACCTTACCAACGGATTAGGAGGCACAGAGCAATCATAGCTGCAATAGCAGAAAATCCAATACTGGCGGAGCCATTTTCAATCCTCGCCATTACAGCTTCTTTGCGAGTTTTAATCTCTTTGGAACTTAAACCAAAACTTGACCAGACTAGAGAGAGAAAATTGGCCGACAGCAAACCAGGGAAATTGCGAAAAGCCTTCGAAAGGTTCGATGGAACTCCTTTAGCCAATACCCTGTCACAGACTGCATTTACAGTGTTGAGAACCTTATCCATAAGGCAGTAGAAAAAACCGAAACTTTTCCTATAAACCCAGTCAAAGTCAAGATTAACTGACCTTAGCTCTGCTGGATACAGTCCAGATAACATTAACATACAGAATGCCAGCGCTGAGAAGAATAGTAGTTGTGTCTGAGAAACTACATGACTGTAATCATAGGGCGTATACTCTGCACCGGTGCTTGGCAAAATGTTTTCGTATGGCAACAAGTTGTAAAGAGGCTGAGGAAAGCAACCTAGGAATATACACAAAAACGCTGCAATACCCATTGCAAAAAGCATATTCTTGGGGGCCTCTTTAGTTCTAAGACCTCTATCATGCGAAAAGAAAGCAAAAAATGGGATCTTAATTCCAGCGTGATGAAATACACCCGCCGCAGCAAATAGAAGCACAAACCAGACTAAATAAAGATGTTCTTCTAGGGATGCTGACATAATGATCGATTTACTGACGAAACCATTTGTAAAAGGGAAAGCTGAAATAGAAGCTGCACCAATGATACAAAACAAGCAAGTCCAAGGCATTGATTTATATAATCCACCCAATTCAGTACATTTTGTCCTGCCTGTTCTATATAAAACCGCTCCCATAGACATCCACAAAAGCCCCTTGTACAAGATATGACAAAACGCATGTGTTACTGCCCCATTTAGTGCCAACTGTGTCCCTATACCTATACCTGTAACCATAAAACCCAACTGATTTAATAAGCTATATGCCAGAACCTTACGGAGATTGTTCTCTATTACTGCATAAAATATTGGAAAGGCAGCCATAGCAACACCTATCCAGATTAGTAGAGGCTCGCCAGGGAATGCTCTAGCTAGAGCATAAACCGCCGTCTTAGTTGTAAAGGAACTTAGAAATACAACCCCACCAACACTGGCTGATGGATAAGAATCTACCAGCCATGTATGCAACAACGGCCATGCACAATTAACTCCAATTCCAAAAAAAATCAAGTAAGTGCTGAGTGAAGATAAACCAATTTTTCCGAACTCTAACGAGCCAGTCTCATGCACGTGCAAAATAATACCGCTGATTAACAGTAGTCCACCAAATACATGCATAAGAACGTAACGGAAAGCTGCCTTGCGAGACTCTTCTGTGCGACGAGCCATGATTAGAAACATCGACCCTAGGGTCAGCATTTCCCAGAACACCAAAAAAGAGAAAAGATCCCCAGCTAAAACAGCTCCCATGGCGGAGCCTGCGTAAAAAAGACCCGCAACAAACTCCAGATCATCATCTTGATGCATTATATAAAGAACACCGACAAAGGTAATAAGCAGGAATATCAAGCCAAATACAAAACTTAATTTATCCACTCGCCCCAGAACCAATGTCATATCTAGAAACTGAACCTGCCAATAAACTCCCGTATCCATATTCAAAAAGGAAATCAAAGTCACCAAAGGCAGTGCTAAAACAAATAGTTTCTTGAGATTACCCTTTAAAAAGGGCACAAGAAAAGCACCAATAATTAGGAATATTGAAGGCGGGAGGGCGCTAATGGTCATAATAATCTTCCTCTTTCATGACCAAAGGTCTTAGGATATGTTTTGCAATAAACACTAGTAACACGCATGCTATAAAACCATATACCGCATAAAATCCCGGCCACTCTTCCACACTAATATGCCCATGTCTGTGAATCACAAAATCAACGAGTATTAGTAGAGCGCAGGAAACATAAAAGGTTTTAAGAAATGTTTTAACGGTATTTTCGTTATCCCATATATGCTTTTTACTCATTCTAATGCCCCTTCCAAGTAGCGAAAATATATGCCAAATAAAGCATCCCAAGAGCAAACATTACATTGAATTTTGGCTTATATCCAGGCCAAGCCTCATGCTTGAGTTCCTGCAAATCTTCCGGATTTTCTGAGTGCTGCATACTATTCTCCTACTGCCAATGTAGCTAGAGTTAAGAATGGTTCAGGATAAATGAATAAAATAATGGATACTACCGCCGTAATACACAGAGGCAATGTACAAGCAAGAGGTGCCTCTTTGACGTTTTCATTTTCGGGCAGCATCCCTTTACCAAAAAACGCCTGATAAACTATTGGGAAAAAGTACGCCGCATTCAGAAGTGAGCTACCCAACAAAACAACCATCATTGGCCAATGTTCAGCCGCTATAGTACCTTTCAATAAAAGCCATTTGCTTATAAAGCCACCCGCTGGAGGCAATCCTATTACACTCAATGAACCTATGAGGAAAGCACCAAAAGTAAAGGGCATTTTGTGACCTAGACCCACCATCTGTGAAATGTACTTCTTGCCAGAAGCCACGAAAATGGCGCCGGCACACATAAACAGTGTAATCTTACCGAAAGCATGCATACTGATATGTAGCATTGCACCTTTCACTCCATAACTTTGTGCTAGGCCAGCCCCCAATATGATGTAAGACAACTGCCCTACTGTCGAAAAGGCGAGCCGCCGCTTCAGATTATCCTGCGACAAAGCAATCAAGGAAGAAACAATTACTGTTACTCCAGCAATAACGCAAACAACAGTATCGAGGTACGTCTTACTGAGAATTTCTATTCCAAAAATACCTGTGATGATTCTTAGGTTACAAAATACACCGACTTTTACAACAGCCACAGCGTGCAACAATGCACTCACTGGTGTTGGAGCCACCATCGCCCCAGGTAACCATGAATGCAAAGGCATCAGCCCTGATTTTGCGAAACCGTAAAGGAATAGCAATAACAATACGAGCAATGTACCTGGCTTAACAGTATCTCCGTAAATTCCCATACTTGAGAATTCCAAAGTCCCTGTCATTTGATAGGTAATTATCATTGCTGGTAAAACTAGACCAATCGAAGTAGCCAAAAGATAAGTAAGGTACTTTCGACCGCCTGTTCGAGCTTCACCATCCTGATGATGCGCAACTAAAGGAAACGTTGATAGAGACAGGATTTCATAAAAAACGTACAGCGTTAAAAGATTTCCTGCAAACGCAACCCCGGCAGTGGCGGATAGTGCTAGAGCAAAGCAAGCAAAAAATCTTGTTTGAGCATGCTCCTTTAGACCTCGCATATATCCTATACAATAAAGGGAAGTTGGTATCCAAAGACTGCACGCCACGAAAGCAAACAGTAAACCAAAAGCATCAACACTAAAATGTAAAGAGACACCTGGAAGAACCTTCCAGAGTTCAAACTGAACAGCAATCCCCTTCGTCACAGGCTCAAGCAGCGAGAACAGTAGCATTAATTTTAAAAAGCCCGCAAGAAAAGTCCAGAATTCTCGAAGATTAGGATTGCGCCCACTTAATGAAATTGGAATTACAGCTACAGCGGAGGTCAATACTATTGCCAAGGGTGTAAACGAAATTATGGATTCGCTCATATCAATCCTCCTGGGAGAATGGGCTGTATCCAGCGAGTAACAATTTCACCCGTATAAAGCCCCATCGCAATTAGCGCTAAAGCACTCACCCACATTGGAATAAGCATTGAAACTGGACTATCCGCATAGTCCACTTCTTGATGCTCATGGGGATCTGGAACTTCTTCTGATGTTGCCGAGAAAAAGGCTGTTTCAACTATTCGAATAAACAATATTGCATTTACTAAGCTACTAATTAGTAGAGCAACAATAAAAGCATAATCGGAAGATTGGTAAGCTCCACTTATTAAGTACCATTTACTAAAGAACCCACAGGTCGGCGGAACTCCTATCATACTTAAACCACCGATGATCAGGGCACCCATCGTCCATGGCATAGACTGAAAAGCATCTTTGAAGCTCTCGAAATTGGCCCTTCCTTTGCGATACACAACTGAACCAATCACCATAAACAAACATACCGTCATCAAGCCATCAGCCATAATATGGTATATGGTTCCGGTCAATCCTGCAGAAGTTCCAGTCCAAGCCCCCCCAACCATGTAACCTATTTCCGCAACGATTAAATAAGTAAGCATTCTCTTGATATCTCGTTGGGCTAAGGCAAAAAATGAGCCCATCAAGATTGCCACCACAGCAAGAATCATGATCACAGGCTTCCATTGAATAACATTAAATATCCAATCTGCGGAATAAACCGTGAACATAATCCTAAGCATTATGTACACAGAGACTTTTGTCATCAATGGGGCCACAAGACAGCTTGTTGCAGTTGGGGCATAGGTATAAGCATTAGGCAACCAACCATGAAATGGAAATAATGCCATTTTTATCCAGACGCCCACCATGAGAAAACCAAAAGCGATCAAAACTGCTTGAGATCCAGCCAGTTGAGGAAGAATAGACCCTATATCTACCATGTTTAAGGAACCCGTCTTGATAAGAAGAAGTCCTACACCAAGTAGATAGAAACAGGCTCCTATGGTGCCTAGAATTACATAATTAAATGTAGCCATGTAAGCGCGGCCACGGCCCATAGCCAATAACGCATAGCTCGTTAATGCTGCAATTTCAAGTAGAACATATAGATTAAAAGCATCCCCTGTGATTGTCATACCAAGTAATCCAGTTACAAGCAAAACAAACAGAGTGTAAAAATTAGATATTTTATTACCCAATTCTTTTTCTACCGGCTTACGAGCAAATACCGCCACAAGCAAAGCCACCAATGACACCATCACAAGAACCAGCGCATTTAAACCATCTACGCGATACTCAATACCGAATGGCGGTTCCCATCCGCCTAATCGGTAACTTATTACACCGCCAGCACTAACCTTCGCTAATGTCGCAACGGCACTTAAAAAGCTACCGAGTAAACCAACTACTGCCAGAGGCTGGCACACAGACGGTTTAAACCAACCAGCAAGCGTCAGCACCATAGCGGTAAACATTGGAATAATTACTATCAATACCGGATATTGTTGTTCCATAACTACATCATCTCTATTGCATTTGTGAAATCGACTTATCCTATTTTTTTGAGGATTTCGTCTTCTTCACACGTTCCATATTCACTATATATTTTTTGAACAAGAGTCAAAGCCATACCAAGAGTTGCAACACCAACAACAATGGCAGTCAGCATCAGTATCTGCGTCAAAGGGTTGGCATACATTGAAGCCTCTGTAAAGTAAGTTTTCACGCCATCCACTTTGGTATAATTTAAAATGGGAATCGTCGACCCGGCCTTAACGCCCATGGATATAAAAAACATTATGATGGCATTCTGGAAGATACACATTCCAATACATTTCTTGACTAAATTATTCTTACCAATCATCGCCCAAAGCCCAATCATGAGTAGAACAATAACCAGTAAGTAATTATAGTTAATCTGCAACCATTCCATAAAAACCTCTACAGACCGCGATCCATCCAGCCATCTGATGCTAAATAGCTATATATGGCAAACATCGAGCTCATCACTGTAAACCCAACACCTATTTCAACCCAGAGCATGGCATGATATCTCGCAGTAATCGCAGCCTCCTGCGGAGTACCTCCAAATAATGGAGCAAGCGCACTGTAATCAAGAAAATTTCCACCATAAAACATACAAGCCAGCCCAACTCCTGCAAAAATAAGAAAGCCTAAACCCGTCATGATAATGAACCAATCTTCGGTCATCCGCTCTAGTGCCGATTTCAATTCCCCGGTCATAGCCATTAGAATAATGCTTGCCCCAAGTATTACGCCACCCTGAAATCCACCGCCCGGACTATAATGGCCATGAGCAATTACATACAGACCAAAAATCTGCATAAATGGAACCATAAATCGAGCTGCCACACCTGTGATTACCGGGTCAGGGGGCTGATGGGGGGGCCTTTTCACAGACTTTTTTGAACTATTTGGAGCATCCTCTCTACGCAAGATCCCCATTATTCCGATTACCGCAACAAACACAACACCTGTCTCAAACATAGTGTCAAATCCACGATAATCTGCTAAAACCGCAGTAACAACATTGGGTACATGAGTCTGCTCATAAGCATTCTCAAGATAATACGCCGAAACATGAGCATTTGCTGGAGAGTTCGGATCTCCCCAAGCCGGTAGATCATCCAGTATTACCGTAAGAAGTGCCCCCATAACTAGAGCGATAATTAATGATAAAACTTTCAATCTTTTGCCTCTTTTTTAATATTGTATGCTGTTGCAATAAAGAACACCGTACTTACCCCAGCCCCAACCGCTGCCTCAGTAAAAGCAACATCGACCGCAGCCATGGCAGTCCAAAGAAGACACATCAGGAAACTGTAAGTACCAAAAACAACTGAAGCCCCCATCAAATCGCGGAGATTGAGAGCGAGAATCGCAGTGATAACCACAAGTAGAAGAAGACCGAAATCATAAGGCCAAATCATTTATCTCCCTCCTTGCGCCAGCGGCTTACTTCAGTCTCGAAGCCAGCATCCATCATGGCGTGAGTAGCTGTAGGACTACCCATAAAGATAAAAGCTGCCACTAAAATAATCTTGAGTGCCAACAATATTGATAGAAAGCCTACCCCCTCTATTAAAAGCACATAAATAGAGCAACCCAATAAAATTAAAATAGATGAAAGCGTATCGGCTTTGCCGGCAGCATGCATGCGAGTATAAAACCCCGGGAATCTCAAAATTCCCACACTTGCCCCCAGAAAGAAAAATAATCCGGATAATATACATGTAATAATTAGAAAGGGGACCATTGATTCAAGCATTTTCACCCCTATCTAAATGTCGTGATTCCCCTTCCCACTGCAATTCTGGGTGGTGGGAACCATGATGGTGGTAATATTTCGCTGCCGCAATAGAAGTTATGAAATTCAATAAACCGTAACCAAGTGCTATATCTACGAACATTTCCACTCGCTGAAATACTATGCCCATTATTACAAGCAAAACCGCAGCCTTCGTTCCTATAACATTTACTGCAACCAAGCGATCTATTACAGTTGGGCCTTTCAACATTCTTACCAATACCAGTAGCATCATAAAAATAAGTGCGAGCCCACTTCCCAAAAAGAAGTTATCCATCTTGACCCCTCTCGAAAATCTGCTGAATTCGCTTCTCCATATCCCCAGGAACCCCTGCCGCTGTATGATCGGTTAAAGCGTGAATCAAGAAGACACCATCTTCTATACGAACAGTTACAGTGCCTGGTGTTAAAGTAATTGAGTTAGCCAAAACGAATTTAGCGAGATCGGTTTTTAACACTGTCTTAAATTCGACCATCTGAGGCTCGAGAATTTCCTCCATCCTAGGATGTAAAGCCACATAAACCACGTGAAAATTTGCAATGACAATTTGCCAGAGCAGCCATACCGTGTAAATTGCAAATCTACACAACAATGTCACGCGTGCAGCGATTGGAAGATTAGAATTAACCACAAGCATATCACCTGTCCAGAAGGTAACCACTAAGGTGCTTATAACACCTAAAGTAAGGTGAAATGCATCGAAATTACCGGACAACAATATCCAGAAAGCAAATAAAATAATGAATGAAATAGTAAATCGCATAATGGACATAGCCTGTAGTCTTAAGTGGCAGTAGCCACACCCAACACCACGCAAATATAGAGTTATGAAAGCACCCTGTCAAGAGAGAATTGCGACACCTAAGACATAGTAATCCATCAATTACGAAGGGCATACATTATGGACATAAATCAAGCAAATTAGGTTTGATTAACTTAAGTTCGCAAGAAAGTTTTTTAAACTATCCATATTCACACGGGTGTGCATTTTTCCATCATGAAAAATACATGGACCCATGCTGCATGCTCCCAAGCATTTAACGAACTCCAAATTCAGACCCAACTGCTCCAACTGCTCAAGCCGCTGCTCAAGGTCCTTAATAATTATTCCGGCACCTTTACCAAGACAAGTCAAATTGTTACAAACTAACAACTGACCATCAAGTTGCTGCTCCCTAGAGTATTCCTCATAAAGCTGATAAGCTAAAATGGGCGATTGAGAGGTTACTTTAGCGACTTCTCGAATGTCATCTATTGTAAGCGACTCTGTATATGACTCAACTAGGGCAAAAATTCTTTTAATGTCCGCACGATCATCATCTGGCAACTCTTCAATGAAGTCCTTAATAAAGTTTGGGTCTAGGGTCATGACTTTTACCTCGTCTGAATATATACTAACATCAGAGATTATTAGGGAGGAAAAATGATCCTGAGCGGTGATGAAATACAAGCAGAACTTGGCACAAATATTTTCCTAGAACCCTACAACCCTGAACAGGTTAATCCGAACTCATACAACCTTAAGCTCCATAATGAATTATTGATTTACGATAATTTTCCTTTAGATATGAAAAAAGCTAACTCGGTTAGCAAACTTGAAATCCCAGAAAATGGACTCGTACTTGAGCCGGGCACATTATACCTTGGTAGAACACATGAAAAAACGATTACCCGTAAATTCGTACCTATGCTGGAGGGGCGCTCATCTGTGGGTCGCCTTGGTATGTTTGTACACGTGAGTGCTGGCTTTGGCGACGTAGGTTTTGACGGATATTGGACTCTCGAGATTTTAGTTACTCATCCGCTGAAGATTTATCCATTTGTTGAAATCTGTCAGATATTCTACCATTCCGTTAAAGGCGATACCTCCAAAGAATACCAAACTAAATATCAAAAGAATAAAGGCATACAGGCGAGTATGATGTTTAAGGATTTTGAGGGCTAGTTGATTCGCTGGCCATAGAAAACTCTTCTATCCACTTATTCTCAATGAAACCTACTGCGGGCAAGTCTACGAAAAATTCTGCACCCTTCCGAACTCGAGAATTCAATTCTAAATCCCCTCCGTGAGATTTGATGATCTGATAAGCGACAGTTAAGCCAGTCCCAAGATGATTAGTTTTGGCGCTTGCGAACGACTCAAATAATTTGTCTTTCAAGTACTCGGGAACACCCACACCTGTATCTTTAATGGTAATGCGATGGAAGCCTTCGCGATCTCCCGAAGTGACTGATACTCTAACTTCGCCAGATTCACTTGTAGCTTCCCCTGCATTTGTCAACAAGTTAATTAATGCCTTTTCTATCTGCAGAACATGACCTCTTATGTAGAGATCAGCTTGAGAACTAAATTTTACTTTTAATTTTAACGGACTTGAATAGGCCATTTTGTGTAAAGCAGCCTCCACTACTCTACCCAGTTCAAATTCTGCCGGTACAGCTCCATAATCTCTGGAACAAAAAAGCAGCTCCTGAATCAATTCAGAGAGCCGCTCAGTTTCTACCATCACCATATTTAGTATATTTTTATCCTTCTCACTAAAAAGCTCACCGGGCTTTTTGTTGAGAAGTTCCATGCATGTTTGAATAGTCGTAATAGGGTTGCGTAGGTTGTTTGCCAAGCACCCAATAGTCGAGGGCTCGTAACCCTTCGAGTCGAATAGATCATCAACATTCTTCGATTTCATATTCCTTTAACTTTCGCCAAAGCGTATTTCGACCTATCCCCAAAGCTTTGGCGGTCGTTGCTCTATTGCCACCGAAAGCCTGCAAGGTCTCTAATATTTTCATTCTTTCCATTTCACGAAGAGTCATTACACCTTGGAATCCAACCTGCCCTTGACTACTTCGCTTCGGGTTCCTCACAGAGTCTGGCACATTTTGCTCTTGAATGTACTCATCGTTGCAATAAAGAACACTTCTTTCTATAACATTTTTTAGTTCGCGAACGTTTCCAGGCCAATCATAATTATTCATTAAGTCGTAAGCAGACCTTGTAAAACCCTTGATGCTTTTCCCATTCTGAAGATTGAAGCCGCGTAAAAAATAGCCCATTAATACTGGTATGTCATCTACCCTTTCTCTTAAGGGCTCAAGTTTTAAGTGAACCATATTTATGCGGTGATAAAGTTCAGATTTGAATTCACCTGCCTCAATCATTTCCTCTAGATCTCTCCTGGAGCTACAAAGAAATCGTAAATTCAAATCTTTTTCATCAAGTGAGCCTCTGATTCTAAATTTTCCCGTCTCCAGTATGTTTAATAATTTCGATTGCAGCCTAAGGGATAAGCCGCCAACCTCATCTAAAAAGATAGTACCACCTTCGGCAGCAAGGAGCAGGCCTCCGTCAGAGGCAAATAAGTCTTGCTCTAACTCAGCTTCCTCACTAGCCTCACAATTCACGCTAACAAAGGGCGCTGAATCTCCGCAAGCTTTGCGATGAATCTCTCGCGCCACCGACTCTTTTCCTGTACCAGTGTCTCCCGACAGCAGAAGAGATTTGGGTAAGTTTGGCGCCATTCTAATTAAATCCTTTACACGTTTGATCGTGAAAGAACGCCCCACAAAATCGTTAAAATCGTGAGCTTTGGTAGCAGATTCTTGTGCGAGAGGTGCCCGGCCTGGCGCACTATTGAGAACCTCATTGCATCGAGCAATGAAGGTGGGCGGCGTGAAAGGTTTGTTGATGAAGTCATTTGCCCCATCTTTCAAAGCCTGAACAGCCACAGTCACATCAGCGTACGCGGACATTAAAATATATCTGGTGTCTGGGAACTCTTTTCGTATTCTATGCAATAACCATAAACCATCTTTACCGTGGAGCCTGTATTCGCTGACCACCATGTCGTAAATCCCTTTATCCAGGTAAGTAAGAGCCTCCTCCGCTGTTTTACATTCCGCAACGTCACACTCGTTTTTTTCTAAAAACATCCCTAGTGAGGAACGTAGGGAGTTGTCTTCCTCTACCAGCAAAACTTTACTTTTATGGTTCATGGGTACCTTCCTGTCCATTTTGGTTCTTTTTGTAACTGTTAGATTGATTCTAAACTTATTCTAAAGACTTATCAAGGTCTAATTCGGAATTAGTACACTTATTTTGAACTATTTTAACACGATATTGAACATTTAATTTTTTTTTAGAATGATTCTAAATTTGATAATTGATAGTGACGTTCCTTTATGGTCACTCGTAAGATTGTCTAGATTTAAGGTATAATTTGAGCCTTATCGAGAACTGAAAATGGATGACCCAAACGCTTACATAGATATCCCTCAAGCTATTGGCCAATTAAGTCAACCATCCTTAACTTGCCCAAAAAAGAGACTTCGAATTTTATGCCCACAAGCCCCCGATATCGAAACATGCAAAAACACGCAATGTTTTAACTTTTTTGATCGCTCATGGTTCCAAGCAACAATTGATAAATTTAAGTCGCAGAAATGGAAAGTAATCATAAATCATAAAAGAATTGGCCTAATCCACCTACGACATTCAAAATATGGTCATATTTTCCTAGCTCTACTACCGTGGGGAGCTTCGGCAGCAGCCTGTAGAATGGAGGAGTTAAGAGCTTTAGGTCTACGAAGGTTCTTGATCGTAGGAATAGGTGCGAGATTACAGCACAACCATTCGGCAGGCTCCCTTTTCTTGATCGACCAAGCCATAAGAGATGAAGGTACTAGCCTCCATTATTTGGAAAGATCCATTTTTGCCCATGCTAGTTTCAAATATTCTGATGAAATACGTGAGCAATTAGTTAATTGTGAGATAAATTTCACAGAAGGTCTATCTTGGACCACAGACGCTCCTTACAGAGAAACATTAGAAAAATTTTTGTATTGGCAGAAAAAGGTTTGTTTAACAGTAGAAATGGAGTTAGCCGCACTATTCAGCTTGGGTAAATTTCATCAAATTGAAGTAGGCGCACTGGTTGTGGGAGCCGATCAATTAACGTCCAACGGCTGGATTGATTCCTTTAATCATCCTGAAATTAGCCAGACGAAAAAAAAGGTAAGTTTATTACTCTGCGAACAATTAGCGCGCACCTAATATGCACTTCGTTCAAATTTAGTCTATACATTTGCTAAACTACAGCAGGAAAGATAGTTAATATACTGAAAGGCAAATATGGATACGGTAAGCATTCAAAATTTTCGAGAAGTGCTAAACGACAAAAAGACATTCTTCCTAACATCACATGTGGACCCAGACGGAGATGGAATCGGAGGTATGATCGCTCTGTATCACGCTTTAAGAGCTCTCAAGAAAGACGTGCGTATGATTTTAAGCGGCCCAGTAGGTCAGAAATACCTCTTTCTACCGGGAGCAAATCTTATCACCACGGGAATTCCTAATGATTTACCGACGGATAAAAACACTGTCCTACTGACTGTCGATGCACCTAATATACCCAGACTCGGTTTTGACATTGAATCACTCGAAGCTTTGGACCCCTATATAGTTAACTTGGACCATCATACCAGCAACGAAAACTTCGGAGACTTAGTCTTAATGGATGCCAAGGCGTCAGCAAGCTGCGAAATGGTGTTTTATCTAATAGAAGAATTAAATTTAAATTGGACTCCAGAAATGGCGACAGCTTGTTACGCCGGCATACTCACCGACACAGGTCGCTTTAGATTCAGTAATACTAGACCTGAAACATTTTTGGCCGCAAGCAAACTTTTGGCGGAGGGCGCAGCCCATGAACAAATTGTTCGCTTACTTTTTGAAGAAAAATCTTACGGAAGATTACAACTTGAGGCTCTTGTGCTTAACAGCATGAAAAAAGAAGGCCCTCTAGCTTGGATGCACTGCACTAATTCCATGGTAGAAAGAACCGACTGCGACGATACTGAAAATTTAGTTAATAGACTCACCGAAATCCAAGACGTGGAGATTGCTGTTTTTTTACGCGAAGTTAAAAACGATTTAACAAAAGTATCGTTTCGTGCTGTAAATTCCATTGATGTGAATGAGATTGCCAGTATATTCGGCGGAGGTGGTCACGCTAAGGCCTCCGGTGCAAAACTACCGTACGATTTAGAGACTGCCACTAAAAAAGTACTTCAAGCCTGCAATAACGCACTGAATTAGGAGAAAATATGAGCAAAAAATACACTCTTTACCAATTTCCTGAATGCCCGTTTTGCCAACTCGTCCTGAAAGAGTTGGATAAGTTGAAACTCGAAATACCCACCAAAAACACGCGCTTAGACCCTGAAGCAAGAGAAGAACTTATAAGCTTAACTGGAAGAACACAAGTCCCTTGCCTCGTAATTGATGGGAAACCTCTACTGGAGTCAAACGATATCGTAAACTATTTACGTCAGGAGTATGCGCAATGAAGGAAGCCATTCTTGCAGCTCTTTCCACAGTACCCGACCCGGACCTTGGAAGCGATTTAGTAACCCTAGGGATGATCAAAGATATTGATCTTGAGTCGCAGCCCGTAAAAATAACAGTTGAGTTAACAACCCCCGCGTGCCCTATGAAACAAAAAATTGAGGATGATTGTAAGCAAGCTTTAAGTTGTATCGAAGGACTCCAATTTGAGATTATTCTAACCGCCAAGGTACTGAATAATAACAAGGGTTCAAGCAGGCTCTCCGAAGTCAAAAATATCGTTCTAGTACTTAGCGGCAAAGGTGGCGTAGGTAAATCCACAGTGGCCACAAATATAGCACTTTGCCTTTCCAGAGGAGGAAGTAAAGTAGGCCTTCTAGATGCCGATATCTACGGCCCCAGCATACCTACCATGATGGGGTCTCAGGATAAGCCCACACTTTCAGATGATCAGAAGATAATTCCTCTTGAAAGCCACGGCATTAAAATAATGAGTTCTGGATTTCTGGTAGATGAAGATTCGGCTTTAATATGGCGTGGGCCGATGATTCATAAAATTGTTAATCAATTTTGCACTGATGTAGACTGGGGACCACTAGATTATCTAGTCCTAGACCTGCCTCCGGGCACTGGAGATGTTCAACTTTCTTTATCGCAAGTAATACCTGTAGTTGGGGCCGTAATGGTGACCACCCCTCAGCAAGTCGCCCTTGCGGATGTCCGCAGAGCTGAGAGTATGCTTAGAACACTTAATATTCCCTTGCTTGGGATCATCGAAAATATGTCGGGTTATACGCATCCCGAATCTGGTGAAATAATTCATTTTTTTGCTGAAGGCGGGGGTAAAAAGCTAGCAGAAAAAACAGAAAGCCGGCTTTTAGGCAGCATCCCATTGGACCCAGAAGTTTGTAAAGCTGGAGATAATGGAGTTCCTGTGGTCATTTCAAATTCACAATCTGCAGCAGCAGAAGCGTTCGAAAAAGCTTCTCAAAATTTAGCTGCGCAGATAAGCATTTTCAATCATAAAGGCATTAGTAGCAAAGTCATTGTACCTAAACGACCTGCTAATTAAGGAGAGATTGTGAAACGCGTTTTCATTTCCGGAGGAACCTCCGGTATAGGGCTTGCAACCGTCCAACTATTCTTGAAGAAAGGGTACTTGGTCGGAACAACTGCTAGGAGTCTGCAAAAAAAGAAAGATTTAGTCAATTACACAAATGAATTGAAAGATAACTTAAATGTACAGATTGCAGATCTCAGTAAAGTGGAGTCGCTTGAAACAATTGAAACATTTTTAATGGAATTTAAACCTGAAGTTCTGGTAAACAATGCCGCCGTCTATGCCAGTAACAACTTACTGGAAACTACTCATTTAGAAATCAATTCAATGTTTAACACCAATTTTAATTCTGTAGTTACACTGAGTAAGGCCTGCCTCAATAATTGGAAGAGTGAAGACAAATCAGGACTCATACTAAATGTTGGCTCAACTTTAGGTAATAAACCTGCACCTGGAACATCTTTATATTCAGCCTCTAAAGCGGCCTTAGCAAGTCTAACTCAAAGTATCGCAATGGAATATGCACCCAAGGTGCGTGCAAACATTATCATGCCAGGCGTTGTAGCTACGCCTATCCACTCCAAGGTCATGGGTAATAATGCTGCTGGAGCATTTCAAAAGGATATGGCAGCAATGCACCCGCTTGGTAGAATCGGAACACCACAAGAATTTGCAGAAATACTTTTTCAATTGAGCCAACCAGCCTTTGAATGGATGACCGGCAGTGCCTTAAATATTGATGGCGGCATTTCTTTAATTACTTAAGGATACATTAATGCAAAAGGTTTACCTTTCAAGAAAAATTTATTTTTCAGCAGCTCACCGATACCATAATCCAGAATGGAGTGATCAAAAAAACAAAGATGTTTTTGGGCCATGTAACAATCCTCATGGACATGGACACAACTACGAACTTGAAGTGACTATACACGGAGCAATTGATGAGGATAGTGGCATGGTTATGAATCTTACCGACCTTGATCGAATTCTCCGCGATAAGATTATGTCGCAACTTGATCATCGTTTTCTTGACCGAGAGGTTGACTTTTTTAAGTCTCGTATCCCAACTACAGAAAATATTATTCACTATTGTTGGCTACAACTAGAACCTGAATTCAGAAAACCCAACAAACTATTT
>MDTD01166254.1_pt1 | contig 25784 bp, 28 predicted proteins | sample 811221 | NCBI WGS metagenome assembly MDTD01 (sample SAMN05326646, study PRJNA326480) | marine metagenome | isolation source: seawater | place: Pacific Ocean: South West | collected 2011 | reverse complement strand
CATGTGTCTTGCTGTAAATATCTTGATAGTATGGCCATTCTTTTTTAATTTATTAATTATATCGATATTTTTTTTAATTGGTTTTGATGAAAAGTAATTTGAAGAGATTGTTTTACAAATAACATTATCAATATCAAAGCAAAAAGTTAATTTTTTTTTCATAATTTTATATTCGTGATTTTTTTATTAGCTATTTTAAAAATTGTATCAGCAAATTTTTTCAATGTATTTACTCTGTGGGTGATCAAAATTATAGTAAGATCTTTGTATTCTTTCTTTAAATTTTTTAAAATCAATGCTTCACTTTCTTGATCTATTCCACTTGTGGCTTCATCAAGAATCAATAATTTAGGATTTTTGTAAAGAGCTCTGGCAATTCCAATTCTCTGTTTTTGACCACCTGAAATATTAGTTGATTTTTCGTTAATATAAAAATTTAATCCTCTTTTTTTTTCAATTATAAATTTATCTAATTTGCAAACTTTTAATATTTTATTAATTTTCTTTTTATCAATTTTAGTATCCTGAACCCCAAAGGCTATATTATTTATAACTTTTCCACTTAACAAAAAGACATCTTGTGGTACAAGACCTATTGAATTATGCCACAAATCTAGTTTCTCATGAATATCGAAATCATCAATTTTAATGTTTCCATTACTTGGTTTAAGAAGACCGGTTAATAAGTTTATGAAAGTAGTTTTTCCAGACCCACTCTCACCAATTAATCCAATTATTTTTTTTGACTTTATAGTTAAGCTTGATTTTTGAATGATTATATTTGATGTTGAGTATTCGAAAGATAGATTTTTTATGTTTATAAATTTTTTTATATCTAATTGTTGATTTTTACTTATTTTTTCTTTTTCTATTTGAAAAGGTTGTCCTAAAACTTTATAAATCTTTTTGGTTGAATAATGACTTTGTACTAAACTTTGCCTAGTATTTGATAATTGCACAAAGGCAGGTAATAACCTAATTCCTGCAGCTAAAAAAATACTAAGATTTAAAATAATTTCACTATTGCTTAAATTTAATAAATTGAAATAGAAGAATGTTAAAAGTACTATTATCACTAGTCCTAATTCACCAATTATTCTAGGTATTTTTTCATATATTGCAGACAAGTATGCGAGATTTATTAAGTCTTTATTTGCTTTTGAAAAAAGTCTAAAAAAAAAGTTTCTTTTTTTATCAATAATTAATTCTTTTAATGAATTGAGTGAATTATACACTTCGTTCATCATATTAGAGCTTTTATCTCTTAAATCGACTCCAGATCTTATAAAAAAATTGTTGGTAAAAAAAATATAACATAGGGACAAAATTGAAAAAATAATTAATAAAAATATAGAAACTTTATAATTAAATAAAAATAAAAAAATTATAATTGCTGAAGATACAACTACACTAGTGTTAAAATTTATAAGTGAATAGATATGTTTTTGCAAGATTCCTACATCGGAGAGATCCCTTAATCTATTTGCTAAAGTAGATTTTCCTATTTTATTTAAATTGACAAATACAGTTCTTTTAAAAACATTCTCTTTCAATTGGATCTCAATATTAGCTATAAATTTTCTTATATATGAAAAAATAAATATTTGTAGGAACGCTCTGAATGTAAAAAACAGTATAGTTATAAAAAAAATTAAAAAAGTTTTCTCTATTTTCTCAAGATTTGAAAAATAATTAAAACTATTAAATGTAAAAAATTTATTTTCAAAATTCAAAAAAAAGGAAATTATTGGGATTATCAAAACTAAACTTAATATCTCTAAAATTGTATTAATTAACGATAAAAAATGACAAAAAATAAATTTTTTTTTTATTTTATCTTCTATAACTGAATTAAGAAAATCCTTATTGAATTGAATCATTTTAAAATGAGTTAGTAAATGTTTATTTTTTGTTTTTTAAACATATTGTTTTAACCAAAATATGCATTATAGATTGAAATATATCTTCTGAAATTCCATAATCATTAGTTTTTATATGCATATGAATGTCTGAATTCTTTTTTAGATATCCACCCTTAAATGCTGACATTCCTATGATTTTATTACCATTTTTTTTCGCAAATTTTACTAACTCAATAATATTCTTTGAATTTCCAGATGAACTTATAATTACAAAAATATCCTCTTTTTCTGATAATGATTTTGCTTGGTAAGCTAACGAGTTATGATACCCAAGATCATTTGATATTGCCATGATTGCCTCAACATTGCTTGAAAGACTAATTACTTTTGGTTTTAATTTAGTAAAATATTTAATATTTTTGAGAAAATCACAAATGAAATGATTTGATACTGCGGCTGATCCACCGTTACCTGCTACAAAAATCTTTGAGTTATTTTTTATCTTTTCATCAATTAATAATGAAGCCTCAAATAATGATTTTTTATTTATTGAGGCTAATCCTTTTTTCAACATGACACTATATCTTGAATAAATTAAATTAAAACTTTTGATGTTATCTATTTTTTTCATTTTCTTTTAATTCTTTTTTTAAGTCCTCGTATTCTTGAGATATTTGTTTGAAAAAAAAACTAGCCATCTTTGCTTTATATTTTATTCCTTTTGGGGTAAGATAATAAGTATACTTAAGTTTATTAGGGGATTTATTGAAATTCTCAAACTTAATCAAACCTTTTTTTTTAAGTGCCTTAAGGCAATAATTAAGTTTGCCCAAACTAAAACCTAATTTAATCGCCAAAAGTCTTTGATTAACATCAGGTTTTGAATTTATATTTCTTAGTATTTTAAATTCACTGTTTTTATCGATCTTATTGTGGTCCATTAAATTATTATAGCGTTCAAATATTGAACTGTAAAGTAATTCTGCTATTAATAATGAATTATGAGGATAATTAATATTATTAAAAGACAAATACTTTTTAGTTATTACTCATTATTTAAAGTTTTCTATATTTATAGGCGTCTTATCGAATTAAGAAATTTTAAAAAAATTTCATCAAATAACTATATATTGGGTGTTTGGGATTTAAAAGCAATTCAAAATCCTTTTTCAATTGGAGACTTTATAGCGTTTCTCTTTTTTTTGAAATGCTTCATAATTTATAAAAAAAATATAAAAATAATTTTAATTTGTGATAATCAAAAAAAACTTAATAAATTTCAAATAAAATTTTTACGTTTGAAAATAAAATTTACACATTTTTTTCTATCTGATTATCTAGAGTCTGTGAAAATATACTCATGGGTAAATTTCAAAAAATTGAATTTTGCAAAACATTATATTCCGTTCAAAACTCTTGTAATGCAACGTAAAGATTATAGAGATGATTTTGTGTCATTTTATAATATTATGTTAAAAGACAAGCCAAGATCAATTATCAATCAGTTTTTGTTAAATAAAAATTCATTCAGTAAGTTTAAACCAAAAAAATTTAAGTTAAAAAAATATATTTCTTGGCACATTAGACATAACTTTAAATGGTCAAAAAAAAGAAATATAACAGAACAACAATTTATTCAAGTTTATGAAGTTTTAAAAAAAAAAACGAAAAATGTTCCAATAGTAATTATATCTGATGAAAGTGGATGTAATTTTGCAAAAAAGGTTGCAAAAAAAAATAATCTTAAAATAATTTTATGTAAAGATTTATCAAAATCTGTTTTTTCTGATTTTTATTTAATTATGCAAAGTAATTTTTTTATTTCATTCAAAGCAGGTGGTATGTTAGTGATACCTTGGTTTTCAAAATTAAATTTTATTTGGGGCGGCACCACACAATATAAAAGCCAAATTGCTAGTGGTAGGTCAACGAAATTTGATAAAATGAATTTTTGGTGGACATCTAAACAAATTTGGCACAATACAAATAGTTTTGGACATTTTTTAATAAAATTGAAAGAGTTTAATTTTAAAAAATTTTCTAAAACTTAATTCTTTTTTACTAAAAAAGTAAACTCAGCACTGATTCTACATTTTTTTCCTTCAAGTAATTCACCGCCATGTAAAATTTCATCATGAAAAATTATAAAATCACCCTTAGATCCAGATAAAGAAGTAGTTTTATATTTTTTCAAAATTTTTTTATCTATTATTGGTCTTACTACTTCCTTTTTTTCAGATTTGAATTTAAAATCAATATCAGCGGAACCATCTATATATTTGAAGCCTAATTTTTCTGTTTCATTAACCAATGATACCCATAATTTAAATCTTTGGAGTTTTTTATCTATTTTTCTTTTATTTAGATCCCAAAACCATTTATCTTTATGCATTGATCCAACATCCTTATAGGGCAAAGGTCTAACAAGTCTCCAGTATATATTTTTATAGCCTAGGTTTTCCTCATCTGTAACAATGAGTTCTGGAAATATATTTCTAAGACTAGAAAAAAGTTCAGTCTCATTCTCTATTATTTTTACAGATTTTTCAGGAAGCATTCTATTTAGCTTATTAAATAATGAAGCGTGATCAATATTTTTGCTGTGGATCAGATAATTGTCTAAATTTATTTTTTCTTTAGACTTAATTTCTGAAGTTAAATGAGAAAAATGTTGTTCAACTAAACTTAAAATTAACTCGTGATCTTTGGGAAATAGTTTAGAAACAAAAATACCTTTTTTTTTATTAAAGATGTTTTTTATATTTTTAAAATCCATTTTTTTATAACTATTAAATAATTATTTTTTATGCAATATAATTGTTTAATACAAAATAATAACTTCAGTATTATTTATTTATGAGATTACACGATAAAATTTACTTAAAAGAAAATAGATATTTCAAACCTAAAGACTCTTTTAAATTTTTAGTCAAAATATTAAAAAATCAAACTACCAAAAAAGAATACTCTATTTTGGATTTAGGATGCGCAAACGGTGAATTAATATATCAATTAGAAAAACATTTCAAAAATTTTAAGATCACTGGCTACGATATAAGGCAAGATCTTCTAAATAAAGCAAAAAAAAATTTGTCTAAAAAAGTCATTTTAAAAAAAATTAATGTGAACGCAAAAATTAAATTAGTTGATAAATTTGATATTATAATATGCTCTGGGGTAATCTCTATTTTTGATAATCTTAATATGTTTCGAAAAAATATAAAAAAATTGATTAAGCCCAACGGAAAAATTTATCTTTTTGGGAATTTTAATGAATATGATTATAACGTTTTTGTAACATATGAAGATATTAAACGGCATAAAAATATTAAACAAACTGGATGGAATATATGGAGTATAAAAACAATCAAAGAAATTTTTAAAGAAAAAAAAATAAAACGATATTCATTTTTTGTGAAAAAAAATATTAAAAAAAAAAATACAGACCTAGTTAGAAGTTGGACAATTAATATCAACAAAAAAAAATTTTTCACCAACGCATTGATGTTTATTCAAAATCAAATGTGGATTGAGATTTCTTAGAATTTAATTTGCTTAATATTTAAGCTTTGATATATTTTTTTATAAAAAGAGTAATTTTTGATAAATTCTTTTCTTCTATAATCAAACAGATTTAGGTTTGAATTATAATTTATTAAATTTATCCTATTATTAAAAATTTTTTTTAGCGTGAAAGTGGAGGATGAATAATTTGTGATGATATGCTTTGGATAATACTTACTAGTTAAATAATAAATTTCTAGAGGTAAATTAAGTTTTATTACTTTTAAATTTATTTGTTTTCTTACAAAATTCATATTCTCTTTTCTGTGAGCTATATAAATGATCTTGTATTTCTTGAATTTTTTAATTAATTTTTTAAAATCATTAAAATAGGCTTCTTGATTTTTCTTTTTTGAATAATGGTAGTTTTGTGAACTAATAAAATGGATAATCTTATTATTTGTTTTTTTATCTTTTAATTTTTTTTTCAAATAATCATAATTATTCTCATAAAAATTTTTCTTAGAAAAAAGGTTTTTATAAATTGAAAAAAATTTCAAATTATTTATGTAATTTTTAAAACTATTCTTATTTAGTAAAAGTGTTGAACCACCATCATCTAATAAATATTTTTTTTTTGAAATTTTAAATAGTTCATTTTGTAAAATCTCAAAATAGTTACCTAATACACATTTTTCATATTTAGGTAGAAAAAATTTCCTAACATTTTTCAAAAAGAAAATATTTTTTAAACTTATATGATCATTCAAAAATATTAATTCGTTTTTTATATTTAATTTTTTACATGTTTGTCTTATTTGATTTAATGTAGCTTTTTCCTGACGACTACTTATAAAAATTGGATATTTGAAGTTTACAATATTTTTATATTTTTTATTAAACTCGTGTAAATTTATCAGTTGCAAAGGGCTTGCAATAATAATTATTTCTTTTGCGAATAATAAGTTTTTTAAAATTTTAAAAAAGATTTTCATCTGATAATTTTACTTTAATTGGTCAAAATTTGTTTAATTTTCTTATTTTTGAAAAATTTATTGTTCATTTATTGAACTATTTTTATTGTTTGATATATACATATAAAAAATCATGATTAAAGAAAAATTTATAAAAAACCCAAAATTAATAAGAAAATTAGTAATTAATAAAAAAATTGTTTTATGCCATGGTGTTTTTGATGTTTTGCATATCGGCCATCTAAATTCCTTTAAACAAGCAAAAAAATATGGAGACATATTAGTAGTATCAGTTACCTCTGATGAATTTGTAAACAAAGGGCCAGGTAGACCATCGTTTAAATTAAATGAAAGGATAAATTTTTTAAAAGAAATTGAAATGGTTGATTTTATTGTTGTTAGCAATAACTTAACTGCTGTTAATATTATTAAATCAATTAAGCCAGATTTTTATTGTAAAGGAATGGATTATAAAGATCAAATTAATTTTGATAAAAACTTAAGTTTAGAAATTAATGAACTTAAATCTTTTGGTGGAAAAATAAAATTTTTAACTTCAAAACTTTATAGCTCAAGCAATATAATTAATAAGAATAATCTTAATAATTATGATAATGATATTCGTATTTATTTAGATAAAATAAAAAAAAAATTTTCTGCTCGCCTACAAAACAATATAACTAATAAATTTTCAGAACAAAAAATACTTCATTTAGGAGAATTAATTATAGATAAATATGTTTTTACTGAGTCTGTCGGAATGTCAGGCAAAGAAGCAATAAGTATAATTAAACCCTTAAAAGAAATTAATTTTTTAGGAGGTTCGGGGTATATAGTTAATTTATTATCAGGTTTTTCTAAGAAGATTTCTTTGTTGAGTTTTATTGGAAAAAATTTAGCAAATAAAAATTTTATACTCAAAAATTTATCAAAATTAGTTCAAAAAAAATTAGTTGATAAAAATAACACAAGTGTTGTTAAAAAAAGATACATTGATGAATATTCAAATAAAAGAATTATTGGTGTTTATAATGCTGATGAAAAACCAATATTAAAAAAAGAGGAGAGTTCTTATATAAAAAAATTACATCAAATTTCTAAAAATAAAGATGCTATTGTAATAAGTGATTTTGGCCATGAAGAGTTTACGCCAAAAATAATTTCCACTTTAAAAAAATATACTCATAAAATATATCTTAATTGCCAAATTAATGCTTTTTCAAGAAATTATTATTCAATTTTTAAATATAAAAAAGTTAATACTATTATAGTTAACGAGTCCGAATTAAGACACGAGTTAAGAGATAAATATACAAAAGTTGAAGACTTGATAAAAAATTGTAAAAAATTATTTAAATTTAAAGTGATGATTATTACCAGAGGAAAAAAAGGTGGTATTTGTTATGTAAGTAATAATAATAAATTTTATTATTACCCAGCATTAAATAAAAACCCTGTTGATACAATTGGAGCAGGTGACTCATTCTTCAGCATTTGCTCTTTGAGTCTAAGTTGTGGAGCTTCGCCAGAATTGGCTTGTTTTTTTGGTAACATTGCTGCATATCATTCAGTATCATCAATGGGAAATAAAAAACCTTTAAATTTAACAAGTTTTAAAAAATTGATTTCACACGTATTAAAATAATGAAAATAATTATTCTTGGTGGTTGTGGTTATATTGGAAGTAGTCTAGTGAAAATACTTTTGAATGAAGGACATAAGTTAAAAATTATTGACTCCCAGTGGTTCGGTAAAAATGTAAAAAATAGTAAAAATCTGAAAGTAATTAAAAAAGATATTAGAGATCTGAACGAAGCTGATTTCAAAGGTTATAATGCTATTATTCATTTAGCAAATATAGCAAATGATCCAAGTGTACTCCTTAAACCACAGCTATCATGGGATGTGAATGTATTAACTACTATGAAAATTTGTGAACTAGCGATTCAAGCTAAAGTAAAACAAATAATTTTTTCAAGCTCGGGGAGTGTTTATGGGGTATCAAAAGATAAAAATGTAACTGAAAAAACAAAATTAAAACCAATTTCAGTTTACAATAAAACCAAAATGATAGCTGAACGTATTTTTCTTAGTTATTCAAAATATTTAAATACAGTGATAATTAGACCAGCTACAGTATGCGGTGTATCTCAAAGATTGCGCCTAGATGTATCTGTAAATATGCTTACATACCAAGCTTGTAAGAATAATTTAATTACAGTCCTTGGAGGAAGCCAAATAAGACCAAATATACACATTACAGATCTTTGCCGAATCTTTCTGCACTTTCTTAAAAGAAAAAATTTTATTTATAGAAGTGAGATTTATAATGCCGGTTTTGAAAATTTAAGTATTCTAGATATAGCAAATAAAATTCGTAAAAAAACAAATTGTAAAATTGTTATAAGTAAATCAAACGATCCAAGATCTTATAGATTGGACTCAAGAAAATTACTTAAAACAGGATTTAAAAAATTATATTCAGTTGACAATGCTATAGATCAATTAATTATGTATTTTAACGGAGCACATTTTAAAGTTTCTAATAAAAATTTTAATATAAAAAGGATACAAGATTTAAATTTAAAATAGATGGGAAGAGAAATTAATTTATTAAAAAGATATCCAAAATCCAAGAGGGATCTTGGTAAAAGAAAAAAAAATAAAAAAAAATACCAATTAATTGCAAGAAAGTTTGATAAAAGATTTTTTGATGGATCCAGAAATACAGGATATGGAGGATTTTCGTATAATCCTAAATTTTGGACTAATGTTATTAAAGATTTAGTAAAATTTTATAAACTTGATAAAAGTAAATCTGTTTTAGATATTGGATGTGCCAAAGGTTTTACATTAGTTGACTTAAAAAAAAAAATTCCTAAAATTAAAATCAGAGGAATTGATATATCAAAATATGCAATTAAAAACTCTCATTATAAAGTGAAAAAATATTTAGATGTTGGTTGTTGTTCTAAATTACCATATAGAGATAACTCGTTTGATTTAGTTTTAGCAATAAACACAATTCACAATTTAAATAAAATTAAATGTTCGAAAGCTATAAGAGAAATTAATAGAGTGTCAAAAAGTGATTCGTTTATTATGGTTGATGCTTATAAAAATATAAAAGAAAAAGAAAGAATGTATAATTGGAACTTAACTGGAAAAACTATAATGAGTAGAAAATCTTGGAAGAAATTCTTTAAAAAAAACAATTATAAAGGGGACTATTTTTGGTTTACTCCTTAAAAAACATGATAAAAAAAAATAATTTAGAAATTTATAAGAACCTTCTTAAAATAAGATTAATAGAAGTTAAAATTTCGAAAGAGTATGCAAAACAAAAAATGAGGTGTCCTGTCCACCTCTCTATAGGACAGGAGGCAATTGCAGCTCCATTAAAATTTCTTTTATCCAAAAAAGACATAGTTGTGAGCGGTCATAGGGCTCACGCTCATTATATAGGAAAGGGATGTGACTTAGAAAAATTTATTTTTGAGTTATATTTAAAAAATGAGGGTTTTGCTAAAGGAAAAGCAGGCTCCATGCATCTTTTTGACAAAAAAAATGGATTTTATGGTAGCTCACCAATAGTAGCAAATGCCATACCCCTTGGTGTTGGTATGAGTTATTTTAACAAAATTAATAAGCTAAATAATGTTGTATTGATATTTTTTGGTGATGGAGCAACAGAGGAGGGGGTTTTTTATGAGTCTTTAAATTTCGCAGCAATACATAACTTAAAAGTACTTTTTATTTGCGAAAATAATTTTTATTCAGTTTATTCTGGATTGAAATTTAGACAACCACAAGATCGAAAAATTTATAAAGTGGCAAAAAGCCTTGGGGTTTCATCTATTAAAGCAGATGGAAATGATATTCGAAACACAACAAAAACTTTAAGTAATGTATTAAATTTTGTAAAAAAAAAATCTAAACCAATCTTAATTGAATTTTCAACTTTTAGGTTTATCGAGCATTGTGGTCCTAACCAGGATGATCATTTAAATTACAGAAAAAAATCAGAGATTAATAAGTGGTCTAAAAAAGATCCGTTAAATAAAATGTATAGTTTTATTAATAAAAAAGATAAATTATTGTTATCGAAATTCGAAAAGAAATTTATTAATAAATTAAATAAAATTTTTTTAAAAGCTGAAAAACTTAATTATCCTAAGTCTTCAATAGCTTATACAAATTTATATAATGAAAAAAATTAAATTTCATCAAGCAATAAATAAGGCCCTAGAGTTTTCGCTAAATAAAGACAGTAACCTAATTTTATACGGATTAGGTGTTTCTGATCCAAAAGAAATTTTTGATACAACAATTAAATTACAAGAAAAATTTGGTCCAGAAAGAGTATTTGATGTACCAAATTCAGAAAATGCATTAACGGGAATTGGAATCGGTTACGGAATGATAGGTGGAAGAGTTGTAATGACGCATCAAAGATTGGATTTCTCTTTACTCTCTTTGGATCAGATAATTAATAACGCTGCTAAATTATTTTATACTTCAGACGGAAAATTTTGTGTTCCAATTACAATAAGATTAATAATTGGTCGAGGTTGGGGGCAAGGTCCTAATCATTCTCAGGCATTACAATCACTTTATGCTCATATTCCTGGCCTTAAAGTTGTATCGCCATCTGATCCGAATAATGCATATCACTTGTTAATCTCTTCAATATTTGACAATAACCCTACGATCTTTTTAGAGCATAGATGGCTACATAACCAAGAGGGAATAATAAACAATTATAAAATTAAAAAAATCAAATTATTTGAGAAAATAAGTTCTGGTAAAGATTTAACGATTGTATGTAATTCTATTATGACTGTTGAGGCTATAAAAACTAACAAAATTTTTAAGAAAAATAATATAAATTGTGATATAATTAATCTACTTTCATTAAATCCAATAGATTTTAAATCTATAATAAAATCAGTAAAAAAAACAGGAAAACTTATTGTCTTAGATATTGATCATGGACATATTTCCGTAGCAAGTGAAATTATTTCGAAACTGGCTTCATATGATAAAAATATTTTTAAAAAAGAACCGATTAAGATTTGTTTACCTGACTACCCGGTACCTACTAGCCCTAGTTTAACTAAAAAATTTTATCCAAACTTTATTAATATTGTTAAAGCGTCTGAAAAATTGCTATCAAAAAAAATTAAAGTTCCAAAAAAAAACTTGGAAGATATAAAAATACATGACATTCCTTATACAAACTATACAGGACCGTTTTAATGAGTAAAAAAATTATTGTTATAGGTTCAAGTTCTTTTAGTGGATCTTGGATGGTAAAGGAATTAATTAAAAATAAATTTAATGTCACTGGTATTAGCAGATCAAAAATAAAAAGAGAATTTTTATTCTTTAATGAAAAAGAATATAATTTTCACCAACTGGACATAAATAAACAATTTAAAAAAATAACAAATTTGATAGATAAAATAAAGCCAAGTATAATTATAAATTTTGCAGCACAAAGTTTTGTTAGAACAAGCTGGGAAACACCTGAAGATTGGTTTAAAACAAATACATATTCATCAATTAAGTTAGCAAATTACCTTAAAGATAAAAAATTTTTAAAAAAATTTATTCAAATTTCTACCCCAGAAATTTATGGTAATATTAGTAATTTTAGAAATAATTCTTACCATTCACCAACAACACCATACGCCCTCTCAAAATCAAGCTTTGATAAATTTTTAACATTATTGTTCAACAAATATAAATTTCCTGTAATATTTGTTAGATCTGCAAACGTCTATGGTGAAGGTCAACAGCTTTACAGAATTATTCCAAAAGCAATTATTAAAATCAAGAATAATGAAAAACTTTTTTTAAATGATAAGGGCGAGATTTATAGATCTTTTATTCATATAGAAGATAATTCAAAAATAATATTAAAAATAATTAATAAAGGAAAATTAGGATCGGTCTATCATCCATCAACAAATAATCTTATTTCACTTAAAATATTAGCAAAAATTATTTGTAAAAATTTAAATTCTAGTTATTCAAAACATATACGACTGACATCAAAAGTTACTACTAGGGATAAATATTATAATATTTTTTCTAAAAAAGAATTAAATCAATTAAAATTTAAAAAGAGATTTATAGATATTGAGACTGGTATAATTAGAGTGATCGAATGGATTAATTCTAATTGGAAAAAATTTAGTAATCAAAAATTAGAATACATACATAAAAAATAATAATTATGAAAAATAAAGCATTTTTTTTAAATAAAATTAGAAAACCTCTTTCGAAAGTCAATAATTTAATTTTACCAAAGCCCAGCCCTTACCATGTGTTGGTAAAAATAATTTATAGTGGAGTTTGTGGAAGCCAAATAAAAGAAATTGATGGAAAAAGAGGATATGATAAATATATCCCACACTTACTTGGACATGAAGGATATGGAAAAATAATAAAAATTGGTAGCAAAGTTAAAAAAGTAAAAATAAACGATTATGTTCTTTTAAGCTGGATCAAAGGAAAAGGAGGACAAGAAAATAACTTAAAAATTAACTTTAATAGTATAAAAATTAATTCAGGACCAATTACGACTTTTTCTAATTTAAGTTTAATCTCAGAAAATAGATGTTTTAAGTTAGATAATAAAATTTCAAAAAAAAAATTTATTCCTCTATTGGGCTGTTCTCTACCAACAGGCGTAGGTATAATTTATAAAGACCTTAAACCAAAAAAAAATAAGACATTTGTAATCTCAGGTTTAGGAGCAGTTGGTATTTTTAGTTTGTTAGGGATTTTATTTTATAAACCTAAAAATATTATAGTATTAGAAACCAACATATATAAATTAAGAATTATTAAAAATTACTTTAAGAATATAAAAATAATTAAAGCTACACATAAAAAAAAAACAATTGTTGAGAAAATAAAATCAATCAATGAAGGCGAATTAGTAGATTATGTTGTCGACTGTTCTGGAAATATACAAGCCATGAATAATTGTTTAGATTACATTAAGAATGATGGTAAATTTATTTTTGCTTCTCATCCAGATTATAACAAAAAATTACAAATTAACCCTCATGACTTAATAAAAGGTAAAAAAATAATAGGTTCATGGGGGGGTGGGTTTAAAATAGAGAGAGATATCGAAATTCTCAATTATTTTTTAAATAAAGTTTTCTTCAAGTCAAATCTAAGAAAACTTATTAGATGGTACAAATTAGTAAATATAAACAGGGCAATTAGTGATATAAAAAGAGGAAAAGTATTTAAAGCAATATTAATTCATTAAATTATGAAAAAAAAACATAAGAGTATTTGGTGGCATAAACAGTTGGAAAAAAAAGAAATTATAAAATCTTTGTCGAATATAATAAACTCAGAGGAATTAAGCACTGGTAAAATTACCTCTTTATTAGAAGGTGAAATTTCAAAATTTTTAAAAGTCAAACATATAATTATGGTTTCAAACGGAAGTATGGCAAATCTATTAGCTTTTATGGCTCTAAACATAAAACCAAAAGATGAAATAATAATACCTAATGTTGGGTGGATTTCTGTAATTAACGCTTGTAAAATTTTGAATGCTGTACCAATAATTATAGATGTTCAAAAAAATAGGCCTCTAATCGATATTAAACAAATAGAGAAATTTATCTCGAAGAAAACAAAAATTGTTTTTCCAGTTTACATGAATGGTAGAGTAATGAATTATTCAAAATTGAAAAGTATATGCAAAAGAAGAAAATTATTTCTTGTAGAAGATGCTGCTCAAGCATTTGGTGTTAAATACAAAAATAAATTTCTTGGCACAAATGGTGATATAGGAATATTTTCCACATCAATCACAAAAAATTTTACCTCTGGTTTGGGTGGTTTTTTAGCAACGAACAATTCATCATTAGCTAGAAAAATTTATTCAATGCGAAGGCATGGCTTTAGCGATGTGCAGAACATAAAAAATTGGAATAAATATGGTGGAAATTTTAAGATTACTGATTTGCAATCTGCTATAGCTAGAATCCAGCTCAAAAAAATGAGTAAAAAATTCAAGACAAATATTGAAAATTTTAATTATTTTAAAAAAAAATTAAATCATCTTAAAAATTATATTAGACCTGTTGAACTTGATACAAGATTTGAGATACCAGTATATAATGAATTCATCGTAAAAAATAGAGACAAATTTACAAAGTTTTTGAAAATGAATGATGTTCAAACAAGAAATTCTAGCCCTAATTTTGAAAGAGTAAAATATCTAAAAACAAAAAAAAATTCTAAAGGATATCCAAATTCCATCGAGGTTGAAAAAAATTACTTGTATTTAGAAAGTGGTCCTGGTTTAAGAAAAAAAAGAATCGATGAAATTGTAAAAATAATCGATTTATTTTATAAAAGAACAAAATGAAAAATAATTTATCAAAATTAGAAAATGAATTTTTTGAAAAAGGATTTGTAAGATTAAATTTACAAGAGCAACATATTTATAAATATATTGAGTTAAAAAATAAAATTAAAAAAAGATTTAAATCTAAATTTCAAAAAAATAGTTTCGAAAACTTTCATAAAAATGTTTCTATTAAAAATATTAATAAAATAAGGATGGATATAATTAAGTATATTAATTCGATAAATAAATTAAAAAATGATATTTACCTAAGTTTACAACCATTTATAGATATACTTTTAGGTCCAGATATAATTATTCAAAAATCAATAAATTTAGGGATTCAAATGCCATTAGATGAAAGTCGAGCTTTGTTTCATAAAGATACACCTCTATCTTCCTTCCACGAAATAGTATTGTGGATTCCATTGGTAGATTGTAAAAAAAGTATGTGTATGTTGATGATTGATAAAAAAGATCAAATTGAAGCTGAAAGATTACTTAATGGAAAAAAAAAGGATAGATTTGACGATTTTGTTAAAAAAAAAGGAAAATTGAAAGAAATTAAATTTGGTCAGGCATTAATTTTTAATACCAATAATTACCATTATATTCCAATAAACAAAACTACAAAAACGAGATGGGCAATAAATATAAGACTTAAAAATTTATTTACACCTTATGGGGAAAGAAATTTATTAGATTACTATGAGTTACTAAAAATTTCTCCTCTGTCTAGAATGTATTCAAATTAATTATGTACAATAAATCAGATAAAGTTTTTTGTTATCCTGATACTTTGCAAAATAGATATCTTCCACAAGCATGGCAGATTTTTATAATGAAGAGTTATCTCGAGCCTTTTAAGAAAAAAATTGATTTTTATACGGGCGAAAATCATAAAGGTTTTAAAAAAATGAAAACTTTTGAAGAAAAAATAAAATCCAAGCCTAAAATACATGGATTTATTTTTTTCTCACTTATACAATTTTGTTACAATAATAAAATAAATATTGAGTTAATTAATCGAGCTACAAACGGGGGATATACAATTTATTTAGCAAGAGAGAAAATAATTTTAAATAAAAAAAATTTTAGCAAGAAAAAAAATGATTTATTATTTTTTAAGATCACAAATAATTCATTAATTGAAACAATAAAAAAGAAATTTGAAAATAAATAAGTCAAAAAAAAATTTTTGGAAAAAAGTTTGGAACAATAGAAAGATTGAATTAGGTAATCAAAATTCTGTCCTTACAAAATTAATGATACTTAATGGACATTTTGATTCTAAAGAAAAAATTAAAACCTCGAACTGGAAGAAATATGGAAGAAATATTTCATTAAAATTAGGCATAAAGAAAAATGAAAGTATTTTTGAATTTGGTTGTGGGGGTGGAGCATTACTATTTTTATTTAGATCAAAAACAAAAAAACTATTTGGATGCGATTACAGCCAACAATTAATTAACAAATCGAAAAAAATAATCCCCTGGCTTAAAATATATAATTCGGAAAGCCAAAAGTTTAAATCTAAACAGCTTTATGATTACGTTATATCAAGTAGTATGCTGGAATATGTCCAACCAAATCAGGTAAGGAAAATAATTAATAATATGGTCTGTTTATTTAATAAAAGTTTATTCATTGGTGAAATACTAGATATGAAATATAGAAAAACTTTCTTAAAAAAATATAAAAAACCTGATAAATATTATACATTTATTGATAAAAGTTTTTTTAGAACTTACTGTAAAAAAAATAAATTAAATTTAAAAATCTACCCCAGCATTTTGCCTAGATCCAGTCAAAAAAAATTTAGGTATTGCGTTCAAATTTATAAATTATCAAAAAAAACTTAAACATACTTTTTTGCGTAATTTAAATCCTCTTGGGTATCAATATCAATGTTTTCTTTTAAACCAAACATTTTTATCTTTTCAAAATCACGAAAATTAAATGTTTTTCTTTTTTTTAAAATTTCTTTAGGTGTCAAATACATAGACCCGTTAATTTGACCTTTTTTAAATTTATATGTTTTCTTGGCACTTACGCTTACAACTTGTTTATTTTTTTTTAAATATAGATTTATAAATTCAATTAATTTCTTTTCATTTCTAAAAGGTGATGTAGGTTGAAATAAAAAGATACCATCAACTTTTTGTACATTTTCTTCATACCATTTTAATGCATGTAGAGCTGAATTTGCAGATGACGTGTATTTTCCACTAAGTTTTTTTGGCCTAAGCCATGGACAAAGAAATCTATACTTGTTAGAAATTTTTTTAATTTTTGGTGAATCTGTTGATACAAATATATCGGTAAAATACTTATTTACTTTTTTTTGTTTTAAAAAATCAAATGTCCAATTAATTAGCGCTTTATTTTTTATGATATAAATATTTTTATTTTTAAATCTAGCTGAATTTTTTTTTGCTAAAACAAGTGCTAATATTTTTTTTTCCATTTATAATAAACTTACTAATTTACTATAAAGGTTATGATTTTTTATTAAATATTTGTCCATACTTAAATTCATTACAGTCATATCTTGGAATAAATAAATTATTACTTCTATAAGTCCAGTCTCTAGAATGAACGTTAAATGAATAGATAATTCCATTTCTTTTTAAAATTCTTAAGGTATTTTTGTTAAACATATTAAAACCACCATATGGAAAACAGAAATAATTTATTTTTTTTTTAATTATTTTAGATAAAAAGTCTAAAGACTTAGTTATATCTTCCATCTGTAAATAATAATTCATTTTGGATAATATTTTATGACTATGTCCATGACTTCCAATTAGCATTCCTAGTTTATCGATTTTTTTGATATCTTTTTTATTTAAGTAAAAATTTTTAAATATTTTTTTTTGTTCACTTTTCTTAAAACAAAAGTTAAAAATTTTTCTTATAACTTTTGGGTTTTTTTGATCAATATTATTTAGTAAAGTTTTAAGATAAATTTTTTCATTTCTTTCAGAATTTTTTTTATTTTGAAGAAAATTTTTTTGTTTTTTAAAATATGAAAATATTAGCTTTGTATTTAATTTAATCCTTAATTTTTTTAAAATATATTTAATTTGATCTGAATTATATTTTCCAAAAATTAAATGTAATTTATGAACTGGCAAAAAATCGTTTTCTATTAATGGTAGACTTGGTATAAAAAAAAATCCAATAATTTTTTTCTTATTAAGGTATTCTGCAATATTTAAGTGTTCTTTTAAACCATCATCAAATGTAAGAAGAATTTTATTTTTTTTAATATTTTTGGTTATACTTTCATTCAAATCAAAAAAACCTTTTTTTTTTTTTAAATAAACGTTTTGCTTTTTAAAATCCTTAACGTGTAAAAAATTGAAATATGGAAATTTTTTGTCAAAACTTCTGATGTAATGGTACATTAATACTTTACTCATATTTGTTTTATTATTGGATATTTTTTTTCTAAAAGAAATTTATTTTTTGTTACGTAATTTTTAATAATATTATTTTCCAAATTGTATATAGCTTTTTTTAACGTAAAAATATTAAAATCTTTTCTTTTATAAATTCTTGCTTTAAATTTTGTTTTTAGCCTAAAAAATTTAATTTTTTTTTTTACTATTATTTTACAAAGGTCTCTAGCTGTTTTACGAATAATTTTGTTTCCAATAGTATGAATATTATCTCTTATATTAAAATTTGGTCTAGTCTGATGTGCTATTCTTCCACTATCAATTTTTTTACTTATTTCCATGATAGTAGATCCACAAAATTGAAGTTCATTATTTACAAATGGAAAAAAATTAGTTCCAGCCCCTTTATAGTAAGGCGATAAACCTAAGTGGATATTAAGAATTTTATTTTTAAATTTTTTAATAAAAAATGAACTTAAAATGGAACAGCCATATATAACTATTTGATCTGGTTTTTTTTTTTTTATTATATTTATTGTTGTTATATCGTTTACAAAGTTATTTTTTATGTTAATTCTGTCATATTTTTTAGAATTCTTTATATACTTGCTAAAAAAAAGTATTTCGGTTTTTTTTCTCATATCTATGTAAGATTTAGCAAATTTATTTTTTTTATAAAATCTTGAATTGTCTAATTTATTATTTTTTTCATGTACAACAAGTTTTAGTTCAATACTTTTACATGAAGCTAGTTTGCTTGCAACAAAGCAATGTCTTAATTCGTTTCCAGTAATTAAAATAATTTTTTTTTTCATTATTTATTCTAAAGATATAAAATTATTAATTATTTTCAAACCTGAGGTCCTACTTTTTTCTGGATGAAATTGACAGCCAAAAATATTTTGATTCTCAAAAATACATGGAAATTCATTTTTTCCATATTTTGATTTTTCTACTAAAATAGTTTTATCATATTGATTTAAACAATAACTATGAACAAAATAAAAATGATCTTTTGAAGATATATTTTTAAGTATTCTAATTTTACTGTTATTATTTTTAAGTATACAATTTCGCCAACCTATATTGGGTAATTTTAAATCAGTTTTTATTTTTTTAATCTTGCCTTCTATTATTCCTATTCCTTTCGTTGTTTTAAATTCATCGCTTTCTGAAAAAATTAATTGCATTCCTAGACATATACCTAATAAATAGACATCATTTTTGACAGCTTTTTTTATTGAATCATCTAATTTCTTTTTTTTTAATTTCTCCATTGCGGCTGGAAAGGATCCAACTCCTGGCAAAATTATATGTGTTGCGTTTTCAATCGTTTTATTATTTGAAGTTATCAAAGCGTTATACCCATTGATAGAAACTGCATTTTTAATACTCAATATATTTCCAACTCCATAATCAACAATTATTATTTTTTTTTTTATCATCAAAAATCAATTTCTTTTTTTATTCTTTTAAAATCTATCTTGTTGTAATGAACAGCACTCGAAATAGAAACCGCATCAATATTAACGTATTTTTTAAGTTCCTTTATATGCTGAACTTTACCAAAACCACCACTGGCAATTAGTGGTATTTTCACGTGTTTTGCTATACATTTATATAAATTTATATCAAAACCTGATGATAGTCCCTCAGCATCTATGGATGTTAGTAATATTTCTCCAAAGTTATTTAATGAGTTTTTTTTTACCCACTCAAGTACACTCATATTTGTTTTATCTCTTCCATAATTTATATAAGCCTCCCAGCAATTTTCGGATACCTTTTTAGCTTGAATTGATAAAACAACACTTTGAGATCCATATTTGTCAACAAGCTCCTTAGATAGTTTTTTATTCTTAAATAAAGCAGTATTTACAGCAATTTTATCAGCACCATTTTTAAGTAATTTGTCTGAACCTTTAATATTTCTTATTCCTCCACCAACAGTAATTGGAATGAAAATATTTTTAGTTGCTACTTTTAAAAACTTCGAGATGCTTCCTCTGTCATATAAACTGGCTACAGTGTCAATATATATAATTTCATCTGCACCATCCATATAATATTTATGAGCAAGTATATTAGGATCACCAATTTTTCTTAGACCTTCAAAATTTATTCCTTTTATGACAAAATTATTTTTAATATCTAGTCTTGCTATAAACCTCATTTTAAATTTAATAAATTTTTTGATTAAGGATCCATTTGTTTTTTTTTTTAGTCCAAAGATGCGGTGATCTTAATTGATCAATTTTTGCTATAAATTCACCTTCATCAATTTCTAAATAATCGAGAAAATCATTAAAGAAAGACTTGGGAAATTCACCATCAAATTTTTTTACCAGTCCAACCCCTTCCTCCCTGGTGATTTTATCATTTCTAATCTCTTGTGAAGCATCATAAGTTGCACGACCAATTCCAAATTTGATAAATGTTGTATAGAAATGAAATGGAACTATTTTGTCATCAATTTCTGTATATTTCGAATACGTACCATCTGATCTCTCTTTTGCAGGTTTAAATCCTGTATTTTGGCAGGCATAATAAAAATTTTCTTGGGGATCCCATTTTTCAAAATATCCGAGGTAAAACATCTTGATTTTACTTTCAAATATTTCTCTTTCTCTCAAAGGAAAATAAATATTAAAATCCCTCATTTTAAAATTTGAGTCTTTAATAATATTTTTAATTTTGCTACCCCCAAAAGAAATATCTTCAAAATTAAATTTTTGCGATACAGTATAAAATTTATCATTCATCAAATGAGATTTATTTTCTTTAATATTATTTCCATATTCTGCCTGATTCTCTCCATAAATAACAAGTTTTATATTAAATTTTTTTGCGATTTTTGGACCAATTATTTTTTGTCCATGTATGAACGGTTGAAACGGATGACCTAAATTTAAAAAAGCTAATTTTGTTAACAATCTATGTAATTTTCCATTAGGTGTTATTAACAAACTATCAATACCTCCTTTTCTAGACAAATTATTAAAGTTTTCAAACCCAATATCTGTCCAGATGGTAGGCGCCCATGTAACGGCTAATGGATTCATTCCATATTTGTATTTCAATAAATGCGCTGTAAATGAACTATCTTTTCCCCCACTGCTTGGAACTATACAGTCATAATCACCATTGTTTTTTCTAAATTTTTCAAGAAAATCAAAAAGCTGTTTTTCCCTTTTTTTCCAATCAATTTTTTTTTTGTATTCATTATAATTACACGCATCACATATACCTTTATTATCGAAATTTATTCCTTTTTTATTTTTACTATCTTTGTTATTAAATTCTATAGTTGAGCTGGGTCTTTGATTAGATATTACACATTTTTTGCAAAAATTAACTTTTTCAGGCAATCCATAAATTGAAAAGTTTTTATTCATAATGATACGTTAATTAAACACTATATTTCTTTACAGTTCAATAGTTGAACGTTATATTGTTCAGGAAGTGAAATCATATTATAACTTTCTACTTTATTTGTTAAATTTAATTAATAAATAATACTATAATTAGATTGATACTATGAATTATATTAAAATTGGTAAAAGAATTATTGGAAAAGATAGAGAGCCATTGATCGTATCTGAGATTGGAATAAACCATAATGGTTCATTAGATCTTGCAATTAAGATAGCTGACTCTGCGATAGATTCTGGAGCGGAGATTATTAAACACCAAACTCATGTTGTTGAAGATGAAATGGCAAATATTTCAAAAAAGATAGTGCCTGGAAATTCCAAAAAATCGATTTATGATATAATTAAAAAATGTTCATTATCCGAAAAAAAAGAAAAAAAATTAATGCAACATATTAAAAGTCGAGGTAAAATATTTTTCAGCACACCATTTTCTAGAAAAGCAGTTGAAAGACTAGAGAAATTTAAAGTGCCGCTTTACAAAATAGGCTCTGGGGAGTGTAACAATTATCCACTAATAGAATACATCTGTAAAAAGAAGAAACCTATAATTTTAAGTACTGGAATGAATAGTATTAAAACAATAACTCCAGCAGTAAAAATAATTCGAAAATATAAATTACCATTTGCACTTTTGCATTGTACCAATATCTATCCAACTCCACACAAACTAATTAGACTTAATGCTATGCTAGAATTAAAAAAAGTTTTTAAAGATGCAATCATAGGTTTATCAGATCATAGTGAAACTATTTTTCCTTGTTTAGGTGCAATTTCAATGGGGGCATCAATTGTAGAAAAACACTTCGTACATTCAAAAACAATTAAGGGACCAGATATATCTTCATCTATGGATAAAAACGAATTATCAGATTTAATTAAAGCCTCAAAAATAATATTTGAATGTAAGAGTGGTACAAAAAAACCTTTAAAAGAGGAAAGTAAAACAATTGCTTTTGCTTTTGCATCTATTGCAGCAATCAAAGATATCAACAAAGGAGAAAAATTTACAATTAATAATATATTTCCAATTCGACCAGGAAATGGACATTACAAAGTAAAAGATTTTTCAAAATTACTAAAATACACTGCAAGCAAACATATTAAAAAAGGTGAGCAAGTAAAACCAACTGATGTCAAAAAAAATTAAAATATTAATAATAACCGAAAGAAGAGCTGATTATAGTCGCTTTAAACCTATATTAGAAATGATAAAAAAAGACAAAAAACTTGAGTATAGTTTAATAGTAACTGGATTACACTTGCTAAATGAACATGGAAAAACTGTTAAAGAAATTAAAAAAGACGGTTTTAAGATTTCACATAAAATTAAAATGTTCAATAGAAACTACAAAGGTGATGGCTCCTCAATGGTTAAATCGATGGGAAATGTTCTTCAAAAAATACCCAAAATTTTAGTTAAAATAAAACCAAAATTAATATTGGCTGGTTTTGATATAGGTGCGAACTTTTCTGCTGTTGTTTCTGGTGCACATTTAAACATACCTATCGCTCATATCCAAGGTGGAGAGTTAAGTGGATCTATCGATGAGTCCTTAAGACACTCAATGAGTAAGTTCTCAAATTTTCATTTTGTTGCAAATGTTGACGCAAAAAAAAGGTTGATTAAAATGGGGGAAAGAGAGAAAGACATTTTTATTGTTGGTTGTCCCTCAATCGATGCTCTTAGAAATGCTAAAGAGATAAGTACAAAATTATTAAATAAAAAATATAACTTTAACTTTGATGAAAAGTTCGCATGTATGTTACAACATCCCGTGACAAGTGAAAATAATTCATCTAAATTTCAAATTTTACAGACTTTAAAAGCACTAAAACAAAAAAAAATCCCCTCATTTATTATATTACCTAATAATGATGCAGGATACATAGAAATTATTAAAGAAATTAAGTTATCAAATTACAAATGGGCATCAACACTTTCAATTGAGGAGTACAAAGCTATTTTAAAAAAATGTACATTTATTATTGGTAACTCTAGCTCTGGTATTCATGAGGCAGCAACATATAAAAAACCAGTTATTAATATAGGTTCTAGACAAAATAAAAGATTAAAATCATTTAATATTTTAAATGCTGGTTATAATTATAAAGATATAGTTAAAAAAATTCAAATATGTTTAAATAACAAGTCTTTTTTGAAAAAAATTAATAAAGTAAAAAATCTCTATGGTGACGGAAATAGTGCAAAGAAAATTATAAAAATAATAAAAAAACTAGATCTTAATATAAATACTCAAAAAGTTAATACTTATTAGTAATTTGAAAAAAAAAATCTTAATAATTGGGTCAACAGGATACATAGGAATTAGATTAAAAAAAATTTTATCAAAGAAATATAATTTAATTACTCCAAATAAAATAAAATTGGATATAACAAATTATTATAATTTAAAAAAGTTTGTTAATAATAATATCCATTACATTATAAATTTATCTGGACAAATATCTTCTAATTCAAAATTGATGAAAAGAATAATTGTTAAAGGTAATAGAAACATTATAAGAGCATGTAATAGAAAAAAAATTAAAATATTTTATTTATCTACTAGCTTAGTTTATGGCTATACAAAAAATAGTAAAAATGAAAGCTCAAAAAGAAAACCTGTCGATAACTATTCTAAATATAAATTAATTGCTGAAAATGAATATCTAAAGTCAAATTCTAATTTCATAATTTTAAGATTATGTAATATCTATAATGGAAAGAAAAACGGGATTATTAATAATTTGACAAGTTCTATTATTAGAAAAAAGAAGTTATTTTTAACAAATTCAAAAGCTTACAGAAACTATATATACATAAACGATTTATTGAGCATAATAATCAAAATGTTGAATAAAAAATTAAAATATAAAATTTACAATATAGGTTTTGAAAATGTGAAATTAAATGAATTAATAAATCACTTAAAAGGAAAATTGAAAGTTAAAATAAATTATTACGATAGAAATATGAGTCTTAGGAAAATACCTTCTCAAAAGATTTCTCACAGTCGAATTTTTAAAGAATTAAAATATACTCCAAAAATTAAAATAAAAAACTATTTAACAAAAAAAGTATATGGTAAGTATTAATTTTTTAAAAAATAAATCAGTCTTAATTACAGGAGGTACAGGATCAATTGGTTCTGCTTTGGTAAGATATCTGATTAAAACAGACTGTAAGGTAATAAGAATAATGTCGAACGATGAAAATGGGCTTTACGAACTTTCAAGAGATTTAAATCTTTCAACATATGCATTTGATAATTTTTCTGAAGAAATGGAGCTCAATAAAATACGTTTTTTTTTAGGGGATGTAAGAGATTTTAAAAGATGTAAAGAAGTGACAAAAAATTTGGATATAGTCATCCATGCAGCAGCGCTAAAACATGTTTCTATTGTGGAGTATAATCCAAAAGAAGGGTTACAGACAAATATATTGGGTACAAAAAATATGGTAAAGGCATCAATTGAAAACAAAGTATCAAAATTTTTATTAATTAGCACAGACAAGGTTGTAACTCCAACAAATATGATGGGGAAAACAAAATTAGAGGCTGAAAAAATTATAAATAAATTAAGTAAAAATTCAAAAACAAAAATTTCAATTATAAGATTTGGAAATGTTTTAGGTTCTAGAGGATCGGTAGTTCCAAATTTTATAAATTTGTTGAAAAATAAGAAAAATATTACAGTTACTGATAATAGAATGGTTAGATTTGTGATGTCTCTTCAAGATGCAGTAAATGCAGTTATTAAAAGTTTATATATTATGAAAGGACAAGAGATTTTTATATCAAGAAGTATGAAATGTTTTAGAATATATGACTTGGCTGAAGCGCTTGTTGAGCACTACAGAAAGTTAAACAAATTTAAAAATCAAATATTATTATCGAAAAAATACGTTGGTGAAAAATATGAGGAAGAGCTTTACTCTAAAAAAGAACTACCTTTTATAAGCATTAAAAATGATTTATTTATAATTAATAAAAAGAGGGTTAAACAAAATGAGAGAATTATTAAGTTATTAAAAAAATACAGAGTTAGTAATTATAATTTTTTGGCAAAAGATAAAATTTTAAAAACTCTATTAAGATTAAAAATATTATAAATACCACAAAAAATTTTTTTCAGTGCATAAATCAAGCCAATTGAGCTATTAGTACTGGTCAGCTACATGCGTTACCGCACTTCCACACCCAGCCTATCAACGTGGT
>MDTD01172231.1_pt1 | contig 25786 bp, 27 predicted proteins | sample 811221 | NCBI WGS metagenome assembly MDTD01 (sample SAMN05326646, study PRJNA326480) | marine metagenome | isolation source: seawater | place: Pacific Ocean: South West | collected 2011 | reverse complement strand
TCTTTCCAGTATAATTCTCTAAATTTACTTCTTGAAGATCGGTTGCAACGAGTTTGAAGTTAGGGGCTTTTTGTCCCTTTTGTGGAATATCTCCGCTCGTCGTGACATCAGTTCCTTTAAGTGAAATTTTTGCCATGTCTTACTCCTTTGTACCTATTCAAGAGGTTTATTAGATTCTAATTAAGTGTTTGATAAAACTTAAAAATTAAGCAAAAATTTTAAGCTTTTAACCAAGGAAAGTCTATTTTTTTAGGAAAACCTAGGGCAGTGTTTCTAGGCAAAGAAGAGGGTCGTCTGTTGTGATAAACTTGATTTTAAGCTGATGGGCACGTTGTATTTGTTTAGCTGAAAAAACATTCCAGACTCCTAATTCCTTATTTTTATTTTTTTGCACCCATTTATTTAACCCAATCCTTGGAAACCTTATATTAAGGCCATCGACTTCATCCGAAGATGCTTTGGATATAGAGAGTTTTAGAAATTTAACTTCTGCCCAAAAGGGGTCTTGTTTTTTTAAAACAGAAAAGTAATTTTGGATGCTTTTTTTAAAAGAAATAACTCTTAAAAAATGGGGGTGTGAATTAAAATATTCTTTGAGGAGCCGTATTGTTTTAGTGCTTGGGAAGTCTTTTAATTCAATTAAGAAAAACTTTGGCTCGTTTGAAAATTTGATGAGAGCGTCTTCTAAATGGGGAACTTCGTCTCCATTTTTGAGTTTACAATTACTTTTTATTTTTTTGAGGAAAATATTTTTAACTTTAGTTTGTCGCGGACATTTCTTTCCTTTTTTACTTCTAGCGGTTCTCCACAATGTCGAGTCATGCATAAGGATGGGCTCGCGATCAATTGTATGAACTATATCAAACTCTATTCCATGGGAGCCCAAGTCTATGGCCGATTTTAGGGCGGAGAGAGAGTTTTCTAGATGACCACCACCGTTTCCTCTATGAGAAATACAAAATGATTCGTAGGAAAATGCTTTTGAAATAAATATATAAAGAAGTGGGATCACTAAGAAAAGTGTTTTCATTTTTAATAATCCTTTAAAGCTATTGGTGTTTCTTTTTCAAATCTTTTTTCTAGGTCAAGGACTGTTTTGCTTTTAGAAGCCTCTTGAGGTTTTGGAAATGTTTGGAGGATAACATCTCCAAGAGTGGAAGTGATGCCCCACCAGAAGTTTTCATTTTTGAAATGATGCCATTTATGGGCCTTCTTCAATCTTTTACCCCACTGGGTTTTTGGCTTGTATTCATCAATGTGATGGGCCAAATGAATCCACTCATAGAAAAGAAAGTATATCGTTATAGATAATGAAAAGGAAGTGGCCCAACTTAAGTTTTGAGTTAGAATTAATATGATGAAGAAAAAACTAACTGGAAGAGTTAGCCCAGCAGAAAGGGGAGCAAAGTAATATTCAACTTTCTGTGGTTCACGGTGATGACCCACATGAAGCCTTTCCATATAATCTGCAACGACCTCATTATTAGGATTGAAGTTTCCATGGAGAATATATTTGTGCAGAATCCATTCTGTGAAGGGGGCGAGAAGAATTACTGTAATAAAGAACGCTCCCAAGGTGGAGATAGATTTTGTAAGGCACAAAAGGATGGTGAGCTTTAAGGATAAAAAAATATAGACCCATATTGTCCAATGACTAAAGTAAATTTTGAAAACTTTACCCATAAATGCCTCTTATTTCCGCCTATGATTCAAATGAAAATTGAACTTTTCCTTCTTTTGAAAAAATGAGAGAAGCTTCAAAAGGTTTACCTTTTTTAGATTTAAAGCCCTTGAGGCGTTCAGTTTTTCCATTTGTTAAAAGAACTTTCACATGACTTCTGTTTAAGGTCAAGCCTGCGATTTCCTTCCAAATAACTGCGGGGCATCCTTTACTCCACTGCTCGCAACTAAAGGATTTGGGGTATTCAACAATCTTACTTTTGCAGAGAGGACATTTTCCCAAAATTGTCTTATTAAATTTCTTTGATCCATTTTTTTTAAATTGTGTTGAGGTCCATTGCCTATTTGGAGAAGTTTTTTGCTTCATAGATGACTTGAATTCTTTGATGGCCCTTTCTGTGAAATCTTGTACTAGATTCATGAGTTTGCTTGAGTCTTCATCTCCTTTTGCCATTTTTTCCAGAAGAATTTCCCATCGCGCAGTTTCAGATGGTGATGTTAGAATTGAGGAGACGGACATCTCTTGAAGTCCCTGAATTAAAAAGACACCTTTTTCTAATGCCTTCAAAGTCTTTCCTTCTCTTCTTATATAGCTCCTTCCGAGGAGGGTTTCAATCATTTGGGCCCTCGTGGATTGAGTTCCAAGTCCTACTTGTCCTCGGAATATATTTTTGTGATCTCTTTCATTGACAAGTCTTGCTGGGTTTACCATGTCTCTTAAAAGTGAAGCTTCGTTATATTCTGGTGGAGGGAGGGTTTTTTTCTCTTGAGGGTCGCATTTTTTATAATCTACATTATCTTTTTCTTTAATAGGAGGGAGCCACTTTTCTCTCTCTCCACCATCTAATAATTTCCATCCAATTTCTTTTATAGACTTACCTTGTGTCATGAATGGGTGGTTACCAAAAGTTAATTCCACTCTTTTTTCTTTGAAAAGAAAATCCATTGAAAAACTCATGATAAACCTTCTCAAAACAAGATCGTAAATTTTTCCTTTATCAGACTGCGAGGGACCTCTGAAAACTTTTAGGGGGATGAGAGCATGGTGGTCTGTTAGTAAAGAATCATTAAAGACTCTTTTATTTTTAAGAGAAATTTTAGAAGCATCCTGTTTATCAAAGTAGGCGGAGTATGAGTTTTTTAAATTGTTAAGGAGGTTCTTTACTAAGGGAAAGTTTTTTTCACCTAAAACTTGTGAATCGGTCCTGGGGTAAGATAGGCATTTATCTTTTTCGTAGAGCTCTTGGGCCAGAGATAAGGTTTGCTTCGCCGTAAAACCATAAACTCTATTTGCTTTTTGTTGAAGGTCCGTTAATGAATATAGAGGTGGAGGAGGTTCTCGTTTTTCAGTTTCTTTATCAGTTTTGATTACCGCTATCTCTTTTCCTTCTTTATGTTTTTTTAAATCCTTTAAAATGGCTTTAAGCTCAGTCTCTTTTAGAATATGCTGTCTTTTTAAAATATCTTTGACTGTAGGGTTGAACCAATAAGCTGTAAAAGAAATATTTTCAGCTTCAAAGTGGCCTTGAATTTTCCAGTACTTCTCCTCTTTAAAGTTTTTTCTTTCTTGGTTTCTTTTGACTAGGAGCCAAAGAACTGCTGTTTGGACTCTACCAATTGAAAACAGGTCCCCCCACTTTAAAGTAGCGGCACGGCTTAAGTTCATTCCCACAAGCCAATCAGCAATTTGCCTAGCTTTTCCTGCATGGTAAAGCCTGTCAAAGCTTTTTAAACTTTTTCTTTCTTGAAGCCCTTTTTGAATGACATCATCAGATAAGGCTTGACTTGACCAAAAACGGCTAAAAGATAGGTTGTTCTTGTTTTGGATAGGAGCGTTTTCAAGAATAATTCTTGCAATAAGCTCTCCCTCCCTTCCGGCATCAGTGGCAATGATAATTTCTTCTAAGTCACTTCTTTTTAGAATTTTGAAAATAGTTTTAAGTTGATCTTTCGTTTTTGCAATGGGTGAATATTGAAAAGGTTCAGGTAAAATGGGAAGGTTGTCTATGGACCATTTTTTTAGTGTTGGGTCGTATTCCTCAGGCTTAAAGGGAGAAAAGAGATGGCCTAAGGCCCAGGTTATGATATAGTTAGGACCTTCAAAATGACCTTTAATGTTCCTATTGATTGGAATGCTTAGACTTCTAGCAAAATCTCTTGCGACGCTTGGTTTTTCTGTCAAAATGAGCTTTTTCATTCTTGGATAAGTCCTTTTACAGAGGAGTCTTTTAATTAAATTATTTTTAGTGCAACAATAGGTAAATAGCTATCTTTTTTAAGTCCTTTAAAAGAGAACTTCTTTATTTGAAGTCTTACGAAACTTGTTCTTTATGATATAAAAATTAATCTCTTTTAACCAAAGGTTTTATGATGAAGAAAGTATCAAGTAATGTTGATCTTCTTAAAGAAAGTATATTTTCAGAAATGACCTTGAAAGCAAACCAATTGGGAGCAATCAATTTAAGCCAAGGTTTCCCTGACTTTGATGGTCCTTCCTTTATTAAGGAATATGTAACTGAAGCAATGAATGGTCCATATAATCAATATGCTCCTTCTTCTGGAGCAATGCCACTGCGGTCTTCTTTAGGCACAATGTATAAAAAACTTTATAACCTCGATTATAATGTCGATAAAGAAATAACTGTTATGAATGGTGCAACGGAAGGTCTCTTCTGTAGTTTTTTGGCCCTTTTAAATCCGGGTGATGAGGTCATTCTTTTTGAGCCTTATTATGATTCTTACCTGGCCGCTATTCAAATGGTTGGAGCAAAGGCAAAGTTTGTAACGCTTAAAGGTCCTCATTTTCGTTTGCCCGTTGAGGAGATTGAAGAAGCCTTTTCCGTAAAAACGAAATTGATGGTTCTAAATTCACCTCATAATCCCACTGGAAAGGTTTTTTCAAAGGAAGAGCTTTTGGTTTTGTCTAAGATAATTGTTAGGCATGATGTCTTTGCCATATCTGATGAAGTCTATGAGTTTTTGACTTTTGACCATCATAATCATATTCCAATTTCCTCTTTACCTGGAATGAGAGAAAGGACAATAATGATTTCTTCTGCAGGGAAAACATTTAGTTTTACAGGTTGGAAAATAGGATGGTGTTTAGCTTCAGAAAAATTGACCAAGGCCATAAGAATGGTACATCAGTTCAATACATTTGGGGCAGCTCATCCTCTCCAGATAGGGCTTTCAAGAGCAATTGATAGTATAGATAGCTACCTTGGGTCTTTAAGAGAAAATTATGAAAAAAAGAGGTCTATTCTTTATGAAGGGTTAAAAAAATCTGAATTGAAGCCTTTTTTGCCGGAAGGAACTTTTTTTATCCTTTGTGAAATTCCCCCTGAGAAAAATAAAACAGATATAGAATATTGCTTTGAGTTGATGGAGTCCAAAAAAGTTGCGGCTATTCCACCCTCGGCTTTTTACAGCCGATGCCCTGAAGAGGGGCAGAAGTATGTGAGGTTTTGCTTTGCGAAAAAAGATGAGACTCTTAGGAATGCTTTGGACAATATATTGGAGGTAGGAGAGTAGAGCATTGAGGAAAGTTTTTCGTCTTTTATCAAATTTATTCTTCCTTCATAATGGTACATATGAAAATAATAAAGTCCATCCCTTCTTTTTTATACCTTCTCCTCCTCTACAATTTTATTTTAATGCTGGGACAGTCCTGGGATAGTGACTCATCGACATTAAAGTTTGTCGTTTTTGATTTGGATTTAGCTTCAGGAAATGTGATTTCATTCTATGTTGAGCATATTCTTTTGATTCTAGGTATGATTATGCTTTATTTTGAAATTTTGAGGTCAACTCGCAACTCTCTTCATACAGTCATCGACCATTCTCTTTCAACTCTCGTTTTTATAGCTTTTTTTACGCAGTTCTTATTGGTTCCCTCAGGTGGAAACTTCACTTTTTTACTTTTAACCTTAATGTCTCTTCTTGATGTTATCGCTGGTTTTACGATTTCGATTTCAAATACAAGAAATGCTCAGTTTGTAACACCTTCAGAGTTGCCTCGGTGATTGATTAGCTCTCTTTTTTTTCTCTTACTCGAACAATATCTTCTTCATGATGCTCAAGAGTCATGTGGTCCGCTACATATTTAAAGATATCCAGCATTGATAGAACAGACTCAGGTTGCCTATCTTCATTAACTACGACAACATTTCGATAGCCTCCCTCGAGCATATTATTTATCGCATAGCTCAGAATATGCCTAGATAAGAGGCACTCAGGGTTTTTCGTCATAAAATTTACAACTTTAGGTGAAGAATTCCGTGAATTTAAATCAATTTTCCCAAGAACTTTAGTAAGAAAATCTCTTTCGGTTATAATACCTTTAATTTTTGTTTCATACTCTGTCACAATGGCGACAGACTTTTTATTTGTCTGCATTTCATGTAGAACTTCATTTATGGTAATAGATTCATCTATAATGAGTGGGTGACTTGAAATAGCTTTTCCGATAGGCTGAAAAAATAATTCTCCTTTGATTCCTGAAGAATCAGATCTGTTCAGCGAAAAACTTTCAGATTGTAGGTCAGTGTGAAATCGGTTCCACTTTTTTAAAACCCCTTTTTTCTTGATTTCATCAGGAAAAAAATCGGCGATTAATTTGATTAAATCTCTAATTGAAATAACATGAATAGGGCACCCGTCCTCATCAATAACTGGAATATGCCTAAAATCATGAATATTAAAAAGTTCCATGAGGGAATGAAGTTTCGCATCTTTTTTTAGAGCGATGGGCCTTTTTGTCATGATTTCCTTTACTTTTAAATCGTCAAAAGAGTCTATTTTGCCCAAAATGTGAAATAAAAAATCCCTCTCAGTAATGATTCCAACGAGGACGTCGAATTTTGTAACTACAAGACATCCTATTTTATTTTTCTGCATGAGAAGATAAACTTCTTTGAGTGTTGCTTCTTCGTCAATACTAATAACGGGTAGTAAGGGAAGTTTTTGAATAGGAATCTCTAATTCTTCTTTGAAAACTTCCTTCAATCTTACCACCCCATCCTAGTTAATTTAAATACCTTTTAGTATTAATTGAACCATCCGTTGTCCCAGGCTTTTTTAGAAATAAGCTCCTGGCCTTCTAGGGAAGGATGGAAACAATCAACAGTTGAAATATGCTTACGCTGAAATCTTGTATAAGATATTCCCAAATCAAACTTTATATTTTTCATATAATCATAAGAAATTCTTTCAAGTGTTCTATTTAAATCTTCCCATCTTTGTTTGAATTCTTCTCTTTGTTCATCGGTTAATGAGCTAGAAAGAATTGATGAACAGATATTGAAAGTATCCCACATCTTAGTACATTTATTATTATTTCTATTGATCCACCAAAGGTTATACATATCAGGAACAGGAGCAAGAAAAATCTTAATGTTACGATTTGATTCTAACAACGTATTGATAGAGGTTCTTACATCTTTTTCAAACTGATCTAGTTGCTGCTGATTTGAGGTTTTCCAATCACATAAATTATTCGCACCAATTAAGATAGTTGCGTAATCAACTTTCTTTTTTGCCAATTTGATTGCTTGTTTCGGGAGGTCTTTTGATCGGGCACCTCCTTTTGCCATATTATAAGCTTTCACTTCCGTTTTCTTCATTAATTCAATTTTTTTGTAGTGACTTTGAAAACTTCTTGTTGAAGTACCTTTTCCGGTCGACCAACTAAAGTGCTTGTGAATTCCAACACCATTGGCATTTACTCCACTTGTTATTGAATCACCTATAGCACCCATGAGAAAACCTGGTTTTGTTTGATTGTCGTCTTGAGCCTGTGTATTTCCAATTGATAATGATAAAAGCAAAATGATGAAAATACGGTTTGAAGTTTTGAAAGTCCGATCCATGAACTTACCCCTTTTGGTTTTGATGGTCTTTTAACCATTGAATAAAAAAATAAATGTCCCCATCTTATTTTAAGAAAAATAAGCCAAAGAAAAAAGGACGGAATGTGAAAAAAGTAAAACCTGAAGGGAATTGTCAAGAAAGGCGCTGTAACTGGCCCTTAACTTTTTTTATTATTTTCAAGAATAGCTGAGAGAGTCTTTTTAAGGAGTTCTAATTTAAAAGGTTTTTCTATAATAGGGCAGTTGTCCATTTTTCTGAGGTCATTCTCAGTAATCATCCTTCGATAAGATGTCATAATGGCCCAATTTGTTTCGAGGTGTTCTTTCTGAACCTCATCGATGAGGCTGACACCAACCTCTCCATTTACAAGATAATCTAGGAACATAATGTCAGGCTTATGCTCTTTAAGAATATTTTTTGCTTCTGATACGCTTTTACAGCAATGAATTTCGAACTCTGCACCCATGAGCTCTTCGAAAATTCCAAGGATACCTGTTTCGTCATCTAGAACTAGCATTACCTTTTTTTTGCTCATCTTTTTTTCCTTAAGTCCCTTTATTAAAATTAAAAGTTTACTTTATTCCTCTATCTACTTTACTGCAAACTTCATGAATCAGATCTCTCACCTTCCATGGTTTCTCTATAAAACTCACATTATTTAAGCTTGGAACAGAACCTTTACAGCTTTCTAAGCTTCCTGTTACAAAGACAATCGGTGTATTTTCAGCAATGCCTTCTTCTCTAACAATTTTTGCAAAGTCAGCACCGTTCATTTTAGGTAGAATATAGTCCGCAATAATCAAATTATATTGGTTTTTTTTAGTTAGATCTAGCCCTTCCTCTGCAGTCTTGGCATTATCAAAGGTGACTTCTATTTCACCTTTAATGAAATCTTTGATAATTTCTGCGACAAGTTCCTCGTCCTCAATTATCAGTATTTTAACCATTAATTTTCCTCTAAGAATTACTAAATCTGCCAGGCTAGTTTATCAAAAAATTAGAATTGTGCCTATTACATTGTTTGTATATAAAAATCCGATATCAATTAAAAAGTGAAATACTCTACCTTTAAAGAAAAAATTTAAATATTCGATAGGGTTGAATGAGCTTTAGACTAAATGAATTGGGTAAGAGAGAACTTATACTTGCCTATATAATTCCAATCTCTTTTTTCATTTTAACCGGACTGGGATCTTTCTTATCTCTAAAAAAGTTGAGTAGTTTTCTTTACATTCAAGCTAAGTCTTATATAAATCTGGAGTATATTCATTCCATAGATATAAAATCTAAAAAATTGTCCCAAGAAAGTTTAAACCAAATATTCTTAAGTCTAGATAAATTAAAAGTAAATAATCAGAGTCATGGAAAAGATAAAATGATCGCCTCATTGAGGAGTACCTTTAGAAAAATTGAATCATCACTTAATGGAAAAGATGACTTGAATAGAAAAATAAGCTCTTTGCCAACTACCAAAATAATTGATTATCAAATTAAACAACTAAAAATTAATGAAAGAAAAGAAATAGAGCTCAATATCAGACATTTTTCCAACGCTATTTTTATAACAAGAAAAGTAATTCTATTTGGTTTGTCATTTACTCTCTTAACTTCCTTTTCCTTTTTGATCTTTTTTATTTATTCTCAAAATTAAGTTTTATCCAAAATTATTTTGTAATTTAAAAAAAGGTTAAAAAGTGATCATTGGAACAAGGTTTAAAAAAAGCAATTTAAGTGATTTTTATGATTCGATTATAATTGGCTCCGGCTTGGGTGGGCTTACTACAGCTTCTTTTTTATCGAAGAAGGGACAAAAAGTTTTAGTTTTAGAGAGGCATTATACTGCAGGTGGTTTTACTCACGTTTACTCTAGAGGTGGTTTTGAGTGGGATGTGGGGCTTCATTATATAGGTAAAGTTCACGATCCGATATCAACTTTAAGACTCATATTTGATGAAATTACAGATGGTCAATTAGATTGGAAAAAGATGGATCCAGTTTACGACAATATTATTATAGGTGAGGAAGAATTTTCTTTTGTTGAAGGGCTCTCAAACTTTAAATCGAAAATGGTTGAATATTTTCCCGAAGAAGAAAGGGCCATTACTGAATATATTAATCTAGTAAAGAAAGTTAACTCTTCCTCAAGAAGCTTCTTTATGAAAAAAGCTTTCCCTAGTTGGTTAAGACTTTTATTGTCTCCATTTATGGGGAGAACATTTTTAAAATATGCAAAAAAGACGACTAAAGAAGTTCTTAATGAATTGACCAATAATGAAAAATTAATTGGTGTTCTTACCGGTCAATGGGGAGATTATGGTCTTCCACCTGGAAGGTCCCCTTTTTCTATTCATGCAATGATTTCAAATCATTACTTTGATGGAGGAAATTATCCTATTGGTGGTGGATCAAAAATAGCTGAAACAATTGTGAGTGTTATAGAAAAAAATGGAGGAGAGGTCGTTACGAACGCTGGTGTTAAGGAAATTTTGGTAGAAAAAGATTGTGTTAAGGGAGTTCTTCTTGAAAATGGACATAAGATATTTGCTCACAGAGTTATTAGTAATACAGGCCTAAAAAATACTTTCAATCATCTTTTACCACCTCAATACGTAAAAAAAGATAGCTTAAATTCTCAACTACCAGGGCTAAAGTCTTCCATGGGTCATTACTGTCTTTATATAGGTCTTCAAGGTAACAAGGAAGAATTAGGTTTACCTACGACCAATCAATGGATCTATAAAAGTGAGTTTCATGATAAAAATATTGACGCATTTTTAGAAAAACCTGTGGGTGATTTTCCTTTAGTTTATATTTCTTTTCCATCGGCCAAGGATCCTTCCTGGGAAAAAAGATATCCGGGTAAGTCTACTATAGAAATAATCACTTTGAGTCATTATGATTGGTTTTCTAAATGGGAGGATACCGATTGGAATAAAAGGGGCGAAGATTATAATTCTTTAAAGGAAGATGTTTCAGAGAGACTACTTAAAGTTCTTTTTAAAAAATTTCCGAATTTGAAGGGGAAGGTAAGCTTTTTTGAATTATCAACTCCTCTTTCGACGAAGCATTTCTCTAATTACCAAAAAGGTGAGCTATATGGACTTGATCATACATTTACTCGTTTTGAGAGTGATATTTCTACAAGGGGACCAGTAAAAAACTTATTTTTAACTGGTCAAGATGTCGTGACTTGCGGAATCGGCGGAGCTCTCATGGCCGGAGTCTTGACATCGATTTCTGTTCTTGGTTATTTGAAAAGTAGAGATATCATGAAACTGATGATATCTAAAAAGAAGAGGTAATTTAGTGAAAAAATTGACACATTCTTATGACTTTTTCACCTCAGAAGTTGATGGAATAGATATTTTTTTCAGAAGGTGGCTTCCTGAAAAGGAGGTTCAGCGCCTTTTTATTATTCAACATGGGATTGGTGAGCATGGGGGGCGCTACGGTAATCTTATAAAGGCGCTTCATAATGAGCACACGGCTTTCTTTGCGTTAGATGCAAGGGGTCATGGGCAATCGCCAGGTATTAGGGGCCATGCAGATGATTTTAATGACTATTCTGAAGACTTAGACGTATTAATTGATATTACTCATAAACAATTTCCGGGGATAAAAAGGTATCTTTTTGGACACTCAATGGGAGGACTTATAGCTCTTGATTACTGTCTTGATAATGAGGCGCAAGAAAAGATTGATGCTGTGATTATTTCATCTCCTGGAATTAAACCTGTTATGGATCCCATCAAGCATGTTAAAAAATTTATTGGTATGAGGTTGGCTTCTTTTTTTCCTAAAGCAATTTTAGAAACAGGCCTGGATTTAAATAACTTGAGTCAGGACCCCTATGTTGTGGAGAGGTATAAGGAGGATCGTTTAACGCATGGTAAGATTTCATTTCAGATGGGCAAGTCTCTTTTTGAAATGGGTGATAAAATTTTAGAAGAGGCTTCAAAAATTGAGCTTCCCTTTTATATTTTTCATGGAACAGGAGATCAACTTGTTTCTCCAGACGGTTCAACTGAAGTTTATGATAAAATTTCAAGCCAAAAGAAATCCATTCACTTATTTGAAGGTCTATATCATGAAACATTTAATGAAAAGGAAATGGATAGGCAGCAAGTTTGTGATGCTTTAGTTAATTGGGTTTCTACGCATTAAGGCAGGCTTATAGATACAACTGTCCACGACTCTGCTTCTGAAAATAAAACCTTCCCTCCATGAGCTTCGACAACCTCTGTTACGAAGGGAACCCCAAGTCCAAATTCAAAACTTTCATTTTGCTTTTTTCCAAAGAGAGTTACTTGGTCTAAAAATTTGTTGGGAAAACCTGGGCCATTATCAAGGACCTCAATTTGTTTTCCTCCTTTGGAGCCTCTAAGAATTATGATACCTTCTTTATCTCCTGAGTTCTTAGAGATTGCTTTTATTGAATTTTTAACAAGGTGATGAAGACACTTTTTAATAAGACTTACATCCCCAAACGAGCTATCATTTGGATCAATTTCAATTTTTATAGATATTTTTTTTTCTTTACAAGCAGCTTCAAGCTCGCCTTTTATAACAGAAAAAAGTTCATTAAGGCTAAAGGAACTTGTTCTTAAAACAATTTCTCTAAACAACATTTCAGAGTCTTCTAAGGTTCCACGTAACTCAGTAAGCGATTTAACGATGAGTTCATTCATATCACTCAGCCAGGGCTGTTTCGGGTTTTCTTCGAGAATAACTTCTAAGCTTGACTGAATACCATTTTGGATATTTCTATATTTTAGTAAAAATGAATTGAGGAAATCCGCAAGCCGTTTAACTTTTGTTTTTGCGAGAGCATCAACTTTAATTTTTTCCATTTTAGAGATGTGATTTAGCTTCTCAAGGAAAGAGGCCATAATCAGTGAATCTTTTGAGTTTTTTATCGTTAATTTTTTATAGAGGTTTATGAAAGTAAAGCCGGCTTTCTTCCAAATACTTATATTCTTATCACGGAGTACAAAAAAATCGAACTCTAGTTTTTCTGCGAACTCGACTAAGTCTTCAGTTTCTCTAGCAGTGAAGTTCCAGTTATGTGCCTTCACTTTGTCTCTTCTTTCAAGCCCCCCTTTTAAAACTAAAAAGGATTCCACATCTAATTCTTGTTGCATATATTTTGAAATATCTTCAAAAATTTGCTCTTTCTGACCTTCGTCTAAAACTCCATGAAAGCTTGGAAGGATAAGGCTTTCTATATAGATGGTCTTATTATACTCGAATAGGCTCTTATTTACCGTTTGAAGTATTTCACTGGAAGTAAAAGGCTTTTTAACAAAGCTAAAGCCTTTGCCGACAATACTTTCCAACTGTTCTAGCGTGTAATCTAACCCAGTCATGAGGATAATTTCTACTCGTGGATCTAGAAACCTTATTTTAGAAGCAAAGTCATTTTCTTTTTTGTTGTAGTTCATATTGAGGTCTAAAATAACAACTCCAAAGGGATCATCCTTTTTTAAAGCCTCCTCAAAAAGAAGAATTCCCTTGCTCGAGTCTGTCACCGTAAAAATATCAAGATCTTTTAGGTCATCTCCAAGGTTTGATGAATCGGCCTTTAAATTTTTAGCGGATTTCCTAAAATCAAAAATATGGTCCCCATAGAAGAGTCCTTTAAAACTTTCCATAAGTTCGACGTCTTTATCTAGGATTAAGATTTTTTTACATGCTTGTTTCATTTGAAAACCTTTCCAAAATGAGCGAAAAATTTAAGCAATTTGAACTTCAGGACTCACTTCTAAGTCTATCAAAATCATAATTGAGTTTTTAAGTTTTTTTATTTATGGAAAGGTTTTCAATTAGAGTAAACCACTTTAAAGGTAGGGCTTTAAAGTGGTTTTTTGAATAAAAATAGAAAGGACTAAAGTACAGGTGGAAGAGGCATTGAAGCAGAGTGATTTTTTTCAACCTGAGCTTTAATTCCTTTAAGCGTTTTAAGTGGCCAGCTTCTTTGGATAAGATTTGCTAACCAACCAGGAATAAGACCTTTTGGGTCGGAGTTAATCCCAACTTCTACCTGTGTTTTCCCATTACCTAAGTCGGTAAGAATGTAAAAGCTTTTGTGTAGATGTGCCCTTACGCCTTTTGATTTTGGAGAATTTGTACTTGGAACAGAGGTCATTTCTAGGTGAACTCTTCCCAGTTGATCTTTATAAGCTTTACCATGGTAGACAAAATCTCTATTACTCACAGGCCAGGGAAGACCGAATTCTTGATAGAGGATATAATCATAAGGTGTTTTCTCGCTTAAAACTTTAGAAACTTTAAGTCTATCCACCCATTCTTTTCTATATCTTTTATCCATTAGAACGTTGAATACTTTCTCTACACTTGTTTTTAGGATAACTTTTCCGCCAAAAGAAAAGACGGGAGATCCTTCCATTTTTTGAGTAAAGACAGTAATGCCTTTATCTTCCTTTATCTGTTTCCACCCTTTAAAGGAAGAAGCCCAGGACGAGCTAACAAAACACAGAGCAGCGATAACACTAATCATTCTAGATATAGACACAGTAAACCTCCAATAATTAATCATTTTTAAAACAGTGTTGGGGAAACTAGCAAAGTCTTTATTCTTTGAAAAGAAGCAAGCTACAATAGACTCATGAATAAAATAATCACTATTGCTTTAATTCCCTACGCTTTTTTTTGCCTATTGGTTTTTTCTTTTGAGAACAGCATGGTTTTTTACCCGGACCAAAGGTCCTTAAAATATTGTCCACGGGTTTTTCAAATGGGAGGAGAGCTAATTGAAGATAAAAAAAATAACGCATATTACTATTTAAGAAAGGTACCAGAGGCCAAGGGAACTCTTGTTCACTTTCATGGAAATGCTGGGAATGCCTGTGATCGTTATTTTGTTTTAGACCGTTTAAAGGATCAACATTTTAATATTATTTTAGCTGAATACCCTGGCTATGGTGGATTAGTTGGGGACTTGGGTGAAAAAGAAATTCTTCAAGGAGCCGACAATCTTTTTTTATCTTTGGAAAGCAAAGGAATGGACAACTCTGTTTATCTTTTTGGAGAAAGTTTGGGAACTGCTGTAAGCACTTATATTGCTAGTAAAAAACCAATAAAAGGCCTGATTCTTCAAAGTCCTTTCACCACTTTGAGTGACGTGGGTCAACATCATTATCCAATACTTCCTGTTCGCTGGCTTATGACTAACAAGTTCCCCCTTAAGGTTTGGGCAAAAAAGGTTAATTCGCAGGTTCTTATTATTCATGGAGATAAAGACCGCGTTATTCCTTTTCGCTTCGGAAAAGAAGCTGCAACTTATTTTCCAAAAAGCACCTTATTTAAAAAAATAGAGGGCAGGGGTCACAATGACTTGGTGAGTAGTCATGTTTTTTGGAAGGAGGTCTATGAATTTTTAAAGTAAAAATTGGATAGGCCAAAGGAATCTTTTTTAAGCTTTTGATCCTTCATAGGTCATTAAAAAGATCTTTTGGAAGTGTAAAAAGTCCGTCCTCTTTTGGATGGACTTCAATTTCATCTTCAATGGCATCGAGGTTAAGAGGTCCATAAATATGGGGAAAGTGAAATTTAGATTGAGGAGTCTCGTATGGGGTTTCATGAACAACTTTGGATTTTACTTTGTTTTGATTAATGACAAGTATGATTTGATGGTCCTTATTTTTAAAAAATGTATTGAGAACCAAGAGAATTTGATCAAGTTTACAGCAGTGAATAAACCCCTCACTTTTTAGACTTGAGGGGGTATAATCCTTTTTCTCTTTTTTAATGGGGTACCAATCATCTTTTCCTATAATATGAAAGATCTTCAAGTGGATTCTCCTTACAATAATTTTCCCATTGTGGCGTTTTTAACCTCCGAAGGAGAAATAAAAGCACCTCACTCTATTTTAGTTTTTTACGATTACAAGCGCAATTTTTAACAAAGCCTTTGCCTAAAATTTTATAGCAGCTACTAAAGAATGACTTGTCACAAAATTAAAATTTCAAGGGACTTTGGGCTTTTTTCAAAGTATATTGGTTACCTCCAATAGTTAATCAAGCTTTGCGGGGAGAGAAGACGGAGAAGGGGTATTAGATGATTTCTGTAGAGGAAGCTCAAGGTTTTTTAGCGAAAGAAAAACTTCAAATAAATGTAATGAGAGTCTCTTTAGGAGATTCAGCCGGTCAGGTGTTAGCTGAAGATATCTTTGCAGAAAGGCCTCAACCTCCTTTTAATCGAGTGGCAATGGATGGAATTTCATTGAACTCTTCCTCATGGCTCTCTTTAAAAGATAAAAAACCACTTATTACAGAGGGGATCCAAGCTGCCGGCTCTAAGGCCCTTACTTTGTCTGATTCAAGTAAATGTTTTGAAGTCATGACTGGAGCCCCTTTGCCTATTGGGTGTGATACTGTAATTCCTTATGAGCATTGTCATTTTATGGATAGTGGAAGTCCTTCTTCAAAAGGTAGAGAAGTGATTCTTAAGGATGAACACTCTTTTTCAAAAGGGCAAAATATTCATAAATTGGGAAGTGATTATAAGAAGGGAGAGCTTCTTCTATCAAAAGGAGCACTCATTACTTCACCTGTTTTAGGTGTATTGGCTTCTGAAGGGTATGCGAATGTTTTAATACAAAAAAAGCCCAGAATAGTTTTAATTAGTACTGGTGATGAACTTGTACCTGTAAAAGATAAGCCTCTTGAGCATCAAATAAGGATGTCGAACACCCATGCCTTAAAAGCTGAGTTAGAGCTTCGAGGCCATACGGAAGTAGATATTTTCCATTTAAAAGATGACCCACAGACTCTTTTTGAGAAATTTAAGGAGGCTTTGGAGAGTTATGATCTGGTAGTTATAACAGGTGGCGTATCGAAGGGAAAATATGATTACGTCCCCTCTATTCTAAACGACCTGGGAGTTCAAAAGATATTTCATAAAATAAAGCAAAGGCCTGGAAAACCAATGTGGTTTGGAAAATCTGCTAAGGGGACTCTTGTTTTCGGGCTTCCGGGAAACCCTGTTTCTTGTATCATCTGCTTGAGGCGTTATGTAGGTCCATTGATAGAAAACTCTTGGACTAAAGACTCCGAGAACAAGGTTGTTCTAAAAGAAGACTTTAGTTTTTCTAAAAATCTAACTTTTTATTTGCCTGTTTCAATTGAAAGGTCTCCGCTTAGTGGAAAACTAACGGCAGTTCCTCAAAAAACAAATGGCTCTGGTGATTACTTTTCTCTAACGAAAAGCGACGGATTTATTGAGCTTCCTAGGGAAAGAGCAAAGTTTTTTAGTGGAGAAGCTTTCGTGTTTTACAGTTGGGCAAAAGGCGGGGATTAAATGGGGCTACCTTTTCCATATTCTAATTTTAAACTTGTCGACTCACACAACCGCTTGATTCATAAGTTAAGAATCTCTCTCCTCGATGCTTGTAATATGAATTGCCTTTATTGCATGCCTGATGAAAAAGAGTTTATGGCCAAGAAGAGTTGGGTTTCGGGAGAGGAACTTTGTGAAATATCTTCTAAACTCGTGGTTTATGGCATTGATGAAATCCGATTAACTGGAGGCGAACCTCTTTTAAGACCGGACTTTAGAAAAATTGTTAATGGGCTTGATAAACTTCCTCTTTCTAAGTTTGGCTTAACAACAAATGGGATTCATTTAGAAAGAGAGCTAGAGTTTTTAAAAGGTACTTCTCTTAAGTATTTAAATATTAGCCTTGATAGTTTGAATAAAGAAAATTTTGAAAAAATAACTCAGACAGATACCTTTGCTCGTGTTTATCACTCGATAGTGAAGGCCCACTCGATGGGTTTTAAAGTCAAGGTTAATGCAGTTCTTCTTAAGGGAATTAATGACAATGAAGAGGAGTTGGATAAGTTTGTTGAGTTTGCACAAAAAACTGGGATTGAAGTCCGCTTTTTGGAATTAATGAGAATTGGAGTTGCAAATCATTATTTTGAAAAACATTTTGTTAGTGCTGGTGAAATTATTGAAAGGCTTAAATTAAAAAACCAACTTAAAGATAAGAAAATGCCCAAAGACTCTACATCTTTTAACTTTTTCCTGTCCAAGGGTGGAGAGATAGGTTTCATTGCTTCTGAATCCCGCCCTTTTTGCGGTCATTGTTCTCGTTTAAGGCTTGGAGCAGATGGAGCCTTAAGACCTTGTCTATTTATTGATCAAGGAGTGAGTTTACGGGGGTTAAAAGCTGAAGATTTTTTAAAAACGTTAAAGCAAACTATAAAGCTAAAACCTTTTGACCGTATCGATACTGTGGGTCAAGCAATGCACCAGATAGGCGGATAGGAATAAAGATGACACACAAACTTAATCATATTGATGAAAAAAATAATCCCAAAATGGTAGACGTTTCGGAGAAAGGTGTCACTCACAGGTTGGCCACAGCTAGTTGTGAAATTAAGTGTGACCCACTCATTTTTGAGCAGCTTTCTAATGGAGATATTAAAACGAAAAAAGGACCTGTTTTTCACACAGCTATAACTGCAGGAACTATGGCCGTTAAAAAAACAAGCGATATTATTCCTTTTTGCCACCCGCTGATAATTGAGGCATGTGACTTTGAGATTAAAATCATAGAAGAGCTTCAACTTATATCGATTCGTTGCTGTGTAAAAATATCAGGGAAGACGGGTGTTGAAATGGAAGCGTTAACTGGAGTAACCGTAGCGGCACTCACTATTTATGATATGTGTAAGGCCATAACTCATAATATGGTTATAAAAGAGGCCAGGCTTATTGAAAAGTCTGGTGGAAAACGAACTGTCAAAGAAGGAAATATATGAAAAATAAACCTGTAAATAATCAAGTCCCACAAGTTTCATTATGCAGAAAAGGAGCTTGGTTAAATAGTGGTCTTCCCAGTGCTTTAAAACGTTCTATTAGAGATAAGTTTGGGTTGGATATAGAGTTTTGTGATGGTCAAAACCTGTCTTCAACAAAAGAGAGTACTTACAAGGATTATCTTAGTGCCCTTTTTCATCTTGAACCAGATGGGTTTATCTTTCAAAATAATTATCTTGTAGGTATTCCAAAAATTGTTTTTTTGGAATCAGAAGCCTGTCTTGATGCAGCCAAAAAGTCACCTTATTGGGACGATGTTATCGGCTTTTTGAGCTATTCGAATAAAGACCAATTTATATCAAATAAACCGGTCTTTCAAAATTCAGATATAGATAAAATAAGTGACTTTCTTTTTGATTACATTAATAAATCCGTGACCTCTAGGCCTCTTTATGGCCTGGCCCTTGTTGGTGGGAAAAGCCAAAGAATGAAAAAAGATAAAGGATCATTGGATTATTTTGGAAAGGCCCAAGGACAGCACGTCTATGATTTATTAGATGATGTTTGTGAAAAAACCTATATGAGTATAAGAGAAGAACAATCAAATCTAGCCTATCTTAACGGAATGAAAGATCATTGTCTCCCTGATAAATTTTTAAATATGGGTCCTCTAGGAGGACTCTTAACCGCTTTTCACAAACATCCTGAAGCTTCATGGTTAGTACTTGCATGCGATCTTCCTTACATATCTAAAGAAAACTTAGACCAGCTTATAAAAGGTCGTAACCATTTTAAAAAAGCAACCTGTTTTAAAAATCCTGAAAAGGGATGGTCCGAGCCTCTATGTACAATTTATGAACCTGGTGCAGTTAGAGCATTTCATCAGTATCTTTCCTTGGGTATTGTTTGTCCTAGAAAAGCTTTAATGAATGTGCCCCATGAAGTGCTTGAAGTTAACTCTAAATTGGTCCTTCAAAACATTAATACACCTGAAGGTTATAAAGAAGCAAAGTCTAAAACTCAGACTAACGTTTTTGAAAACGAAGGGAATTATCAATGAAGTCTATAAAGATAAAATATTTTTCTTCTCTAAGGGATGCAGCTAAAAAGGATCAAGAAATTCTATCTATAGATTCACCAAAAAAAGCCTCGCAAATTTTTGATGAGTTGAATGAGCGTTATCACTTTCATCTTGATAAAACTTATGTGAAAGTCGCAATTAATGAAACTTATAGAGATTGGGATACTCTTCTTGATGGTGGTGAGACCCTTGTTTTTATACCGCCAGTGGCAGGGGGTTAGTTATGTTTTTATTACAAGAGGACTCTTTAGAAGATATAATAAATAAAACGACATTAGAGAACCCGGAGGCCGGAGGAGCAGTCTCATTTGAAGGAAGAGTAAGAAATATTAATAAAGGTAAAAAAGTAACCCTTCTAGAGTACCAGGTGTATGAAGAAATGGCAGTTTTGGAGGGAAAAAAAGTTGTAGAAGAAGCTTTCAAGCTTTTTCCTATCAAGGACGCTGTTTGTGTCCACCGTTATGGCCAACTAAAAATTGGAGAACGGGCAGTGTGGATATTGGTCACTTCAAAGCATCGTAAAGAAGCTTTTAAAGCTTGTCAGTATATAATTGATGAAGTCAAAAATAGAGTGCCTTTGTGGAAAAAGGAGTTTTATGAAGATGAAAGTGAAGCCTGGGTAGAGTGTTTAGGCTGTAAAAAAGGCCACCACCATCTATCACCATAAAAAAGCTAAATTCGATTTTGAAGGAAAGTAAAAAAGAAGTTCATGTATCGTATATAAGCATCTCGATGCTTTTTTTCCAGTGGAAGGTGAGGGTCCATATAGAGCCTTTTGAACTCTTGCCTTTTTCCTTTAATTAAATAAAAAGCTTTTTTTAATTCAGCATATCTTAAACCTGGATATTTTAACCAATTGCTTTTTGCAAAAGCAGTCTCCATTATATAATTAAGTTCTTGAGTCGGCCTGCTACCAATCCAATACATAACAGATCTACTAAAATCAAATGGGATAGGCAAAACTGAGTAAAAATTGAAAGTAAAAAAGTCTGTTCTGTTCGTTTTATAAGAACCATTAATGATTTTAAACCTCTCTCTATCTTGAATAAAAAAATTGAAAGCGTGAAGAAGTGCCGTTTGCTTTTTATCAAGTTTTCCGGCTAAGTAATCCTTTGTAGAGGGAACTCTCTTAAATGGAAATCTTCTCAGAATATCATTTTTGGGTTCTAAGAAAAAACCCCATCCAACAAAGCGTTTAAGCTTTTTGGATGTGTCTTTGTATACTATTTTAACCAGTCTTACTCTATAGCTAAAAGAGGATAATAGGCTAAATTGTTTGTAGGCAAGATAATGATTTATTACTTTGGGAATACTACCTGAATTAATATCTCCGTGTGTAATCAAAGTCAGCTTTTTAAATCTTTCAAAAATAGTTCCTTTAAAATTAAGTTTATTAAATTTAAGGATTAGGGGGGGAAGAGAATCATAAAAATTTAATCCTCCTCCATTTTGAATTAGTATAGGTTTCTTTTGCTTTTTACCAAGGCCGGAAAATAAAATGTTTGCTTTAAGAAAATTCTTTTCACCTTCTTGCCAATAATAACTTTTTTCTTTTAGCAGTAATTTGGCTAAATTTAATTCTAACTCTATGTTTAAGGGGCTTTTGTAATTAAACAATGATTTTGATTGTGCAAGAGGAGTCCTTACTATGAGCCAAAAGACTATAAATACCATAGGTTTAATCAATTTAAAATTCATAGATGGATTATAAATGAAAGAGAAAATAACGCAATTCCAAAAGTGTCTTTAAAGATAAATTAAAAATTATATATTTAACTAACTTTTGTGATTAATAAATTTCTATAGTCTCGCCAAAATCTGGAGCATAAAAAGTTGAAGGTGAAATGTTATTTGCTTTTAAGGCCAAACCAAGCTCATTGACTGGCTCTTCAAACCCATCATCACCTAGAGAAAAGGTACCAAAATGAATAGCCATACTTTGCTTTGACTGCAAATCTTTATGGGCTTGAATCGCATCCTCTGGATCCATATGATTATATTTCATAAACCATCTTGGTTTATAAGCACCTATAGGAAGAAGAGATAGTTCAATAGGACCGTATTGCCTTCCAATATCCTGAAAGTGTGGCCCATATCCAGTGTCCCCCGCAAAGTAGATTTTTTTATTGTCTTTCTCAATTAAAAAACTACCCCAAAGTGTTTTAAGCCTGTCTGTGAGTCCTCTTGCTGACCAATGTTGTGCCTTAAGAAAAGTAATGTTTGTATCTTTTACGGTAATTTTATCATCCCAGTCCATATCTTTGAAATTTGTAAAACCTTCTTTCTTAAAAAGAAGGCCATTACCCAAGCCAGATAAGATAATAGGGTTATCCCTTTGTACAAGCCTTCTAAGGGTTGGTAAGTCAAGGTGGTCGTAGTGATTATGGCTAATAAGAATTATGTCTATAGGAGGAAGGTTTTTAAAAGAGACACCTGGGTTCCTTACCCTTTCTGGGCCTGCCCAAGAAACTGGACTTGTTCGTTTAGAAAAAATTGGGTCTGTTATTATATTAACCTTGCCCATTTGGATAAGCACCGTTGCATGGTTTATAAATGTAGCTGTTAGTGCGCCCTGATCACCCCTTTCTTTTGGTTTTGACGAAAGTTTATTCTCAACCCATTTAGGCCAGGGCGCTTTTTTAGATGTAAACCTCCATTTTAAGAAGGTAAATAATCCTTTTGTTTCATGGTTATATTTATTATAGAATGTTTCGCCATCGAAATGATCTGATTTGGGGCCCTTATAAGCTGAGGTACAAGAGAGGAAGCAAAAGTACAGTAAGATTTTCTTGTTAAACTTCATCAAGTAATTAAAGTCCTCCTGAAGTAAAGTTGTCAAGAGGACTTTAATGAAGATTACTTGTTAAAATATCGTTTAAGCTGCCATTTTTCCTTTGTCTCGGTGATTATCTATCGCTAACAGCATTCCATTGATTATCTGTTTTCCAATATGTTTCTTTTCAATATAAGAATCAGAATGATTAAGGACTCTATTTGGCAAAGAGTTGTAGTCATCTTCACCTAATAGCAGAATTGGATATTGCCCATAGCATTTCATTGATAGGTTGACACCTTCTGAGTTTTTACCATCGGCATCGGCAATCAGAGCATCGAACCCTCTCTCCCTTTTCAAAATAAAGAGTGCCTCGCTCATTGATTCTGCTGTTACTACTGAGATACCTTTTTTACCTAATTTCTCAGTTACATTCTTAAAGAGTGTTTGGTCTTCGGCGACGAGTAGTACTTTGCTAAAAATATTTCCTTTGATTCTAATAAGAGCCTCCCTGAAAAGGTTGAGGATTTAAGGTTATTATACTTGAAGTCTCAACCTTTTTAGGAAATTTTCATTGCTTATTCAGTGGTTTTTTAAATTTTAGAGGCCGAAATAATTTTTATTTGCTAACTAAAAAAAGTTAAAAAAATAAAAACTTCTTTTGAATCTATGAAACTCAACAAATAGTGTGAGTCCTAAAAGGAAAAAAGATAGAGTTGCATACAAAACAGCGTTTTTATAACTTTTATTTCCCTCTGATGAATCTTTTAGACCCCAAAAAATACCAGTTAGCATTCCTGAAACAAGTCCAACGGCATGTGCTGTATTGGCAATCCTTCCTATAACTCCAAATAAACATAGAAAAAACCATCCTATAATAAGAATAAGGTCGCCCATTGGTAATGAAAATTCACTGTCTGGGTTTAGTACTTTTTGCATCCATAAAAAGCCAAAAAATGCATAGATGACTCCAGACATACCTCCAAAAAAAGGCCCAGTAATCATATATTGGGCAATGTTAGAGAGAGTGCCTGTTGTAACGATGAAGTATATAAAAAATGATGGACCTTTAGAAAACTCGATAACTTTTCCAAATTCCTTAAACATTATCATGTTAAAAAGGATATGGGGGATGGAGAAATGAAGAAGCATTGGAGTAAAGAGCCTCCATATTTGACCATCTTGTATTTCAGAAAGAAATTGTTTTGGTTTTGAAGAAAGAGAGAGAAGCTCAACAAGCTCTTTTCCAAGGGGAAAAAGAGAAAAAATGTAGAGTAATATGCATGCTATAATAAAGTTTTTGGTTATTGGAGGAGTTTTAATAGACCTTATCTTTTCGTACTCTGGTGGAATCTCGAAAGAGGGTGGAATTCCGGTGAGAGTATTGAAAACTGAAGTAGCTTCTTCAACATCTTCCGGGTTTTCAATGATAACGGTATAAACTTTATTATGATTTTCATCCATTGCTTGGGAGATATAATAGCGAATGCCTTTTTTTGTAAGGCCCTCTCCAAGTTCAGCTACCGCTTCATGATCTTGAAGTTCTCCAATTCTATGCATTAATTGATCCATTTTGAGAGAATAATTTATTGTGCGCTTAGCTTCATGGTAAAGAAAAAAAAGGTTGGTTGCAATAGCGTCAAGATAGCAAGTGCGCGGAGTCCAATCAAGTAAATACTCAATTTTTATAGCTAAAAACCTGGAGGTCATGGCATAATACTGGTATTATTTGGAGCCATTTTTTAGAGGAACTTTTTAGTCTGTTTTCACCTTATTACTTGAAGAAAGTTTTATGGAAAGTAGTTAGGTTGAGCTATTACTCTTTGAGCTTGGCTAAAGAGGGAAGCAAAACTGGGTAGCGAAAGTTTCAATTTTGTGAGGCTTTATGATTACTAAAAGATCAAATTTTGCGCCCCTGTTTTTGAAAGAAACTCCTCTTATTCTAAGTCTGTTTTTTTGTTTTATTTTTGTTTCGTGTCAAAAAGAGAAAGGATTCAAAGGAGTCAATCAGGGGGATCAGGCAACTAGTCAAAGCAAATTGAAAGGTAAGAGGCTTAAAAGAAGTATAGACAGCCGCCTCGGACTCGGTGAGTTTTTCGTAGAAAAGAAAATCCGGAAAAATTCAAATTTTGCAGAAACTTTGGAGGAAATGAATTTCTCTTATCAAGATATTTTACAAATTATTAAAGCCGTAAAACCATTTATAAACTTTTCAAAATTACAAATAAATACGGTCCTTCAAAAAAAAGAGAGGTCCTATCCTTTAAAAGAGTTTTTATCTCTTGAGATTTTTTTATCTTGGATGGAGCGCGTCGTCGTAGAAAAAGGTGAAAAAGGAGAATGGAAGGCAAGAAAAAAGAACTTACCTATTACAACAAAGGTAACTAAGTTTAATGGTGTTGTGGAGGCAAGTCTTTGGAACTCGGCAGTTAAAGCTGGCTTAGATCCAGCGGTGATTGAAAAATTAAGCCAAATCTTTGCGTGGGAAATTGATTTCAATAGGGAAGTACTGCCAGTAGATTCATGGAGAATCATTGTAGAGGAAAAATGGGCAGGAGGTAAAAGAGTTTCGTGGGGCCATATTTTAGCCGCTGAGTATAAAAATGGGAACACTTATCATAAAGCAGTGAGGTTTCCGAAGGGGAAAGGTGGCGAGTATTATGACCTTGAGGGAAAAAGCTTAAAAAAGAAATTTTTAAAGAGTCCTCTTCGCTTTGGCCGGATAACTTCAAGGTTTACAAGAAGAAGGTTTCATCCAATTTTAAAAATTAGAAGGCCGCACTACGGTGTTGACTACGCTGCTCCAAAAGGAACCCCGATCTTTGCTGTTGGAGATGGCAGAGTAACTAGGAAGCATTATTCAAAATGGGGTGGTAAAACGATCAAGATCAGACACAATTCTGTTTACCAGACAGCTTACAAGCATTTATCGAAATTCCATCCAAGCGTAAGAAGAGGTCGCAAGGTAAAACAAGGGCAGGTTATTGGTTATGTGGGAAGCACAGGGCTTTCAACAGGGCCTCATCTTCATTTTGAGTTTTATCAGGGAGGTCGTTATGTAGATCCTCTTGGTAAAAAGTTTCCCCAATTAAAAAAAATAAAAAAAGAAAACCTAATTTCCTACAAAAGTTTCGCAAAAGAGGTATGGAAATTCCTTCCCGAAAGGCAGGAAGCAGTTCTTTTGGCAAAAAAAACTAATGAGAAAAAGAAAAAAGAGGATCTTTAAAACATAGGAAAGCTAGACCGTTAAAGCTTAATATTGTCTCGGCTTAGGGAGGAGTCTGAAATGGTGGAGTTAATCAAAAGAAAATACAATGAAAGCATGGGCATGGGCCTTTTAGTAATTTTCATAACAATAATAGCAAACTTTTTTCTTGTTAAATGGGCACTAATTGATAGGCAAAGTTCTTTTCAAGAAGCAAGGCTTTCAAAACTTTTAAGAGCAACAGATTATCTTTTCACCGCTTTAGAGCATTCTGAAGTTAGCAAGGCTGGAAGAACTAAAAAGAATAATGATTTTATTTCTAAACAACTATCTCTAGCAAGAGAGGAGCTGATGAGTGATGAGTTAAAGGTTTTAAGAATTAAAAGTAATTAC